>ERZ772851.1011-NODE-1011-length-29926-cov-13.353353_pt1 | contig 29926 bp, 33 predicted proteins | sample MGYA00512137_ERZ772851 | MGnify/ENA primary metagenome ERZ772851 (study PRJEB29015, sample SAMEA2737663) | human gut metagenome | biome: human gut; feature: human-associated habitat; material: faeces | place: China | collected 2012 ... | reverse complement strand
TCCGCGCGCGAGCGGTTCGCAAAGCGATATTTTCCTTACCGCGAGCTGCGCATCCGCGCGGAGCGGTTTTTATTTCATAGGAAGAGCCTGTACACGGATGGATGAAAACTCATCGCACCGTTACAGGCTCTTTTTTGGTAAAATTTTCTGTTGTCATGGCGTCACTCCGGGATTAGTTGTAATATGGATGAATGTCAACTCCGTACATTGCTGCAACACCCATTGCGACCCCGTCGATATTCTCCATGAAGAATGCTTTGATTTTTGCTAACATAATCATTTCCTCCTTTATTGAATTGGTATATTTCTACTTGTTCATCAAAGGTTTTCCCTTTGACAGCTATTATAATACACGGAAATATGGTAATATTATAGATAAGATATTAGCAAAAGGTTGGGCGATATTGACTTTTGGGAGCAAAACATGGAAGAACAGAAAAACACATATGAAAATGTCACACTCGAACCGGATGTCGGCTTTGATATCCGGTTTGTTACGATGGATCATAACTCTCCGTTTCACTGGCACCGGGAGATGGAGATTCTCTACATCTTAAACGGGCATGCCACCGTACATATGGAGGGCGAGGAATACGAGCTGAATCCGCTGGACGCGATTGTGATGGACTATGCCAGAATTCACGAGGTGATCTATGCGCTGCCGCAGACGATGGGAATCTGTATCCACGTGTCAAGGCAGCTTCTGCGGCGCTATCTGCCGGAGACGGAACCTTTTGCGATCCGTTGTGCGGGGCAGCGTCTCCTTCCCGGACAGCAGGAATATTACAATGAGATCTGTGGGTATCTGAAAGAATTGACGGTGCTTTATGTAAATCAGAATGAGACATACCGGTTAAAAAGCACGGCGCGGATTCTGGAACTGCTGGCATGTCTGGTGGAACATTTTTCCGAACCGGTCTCCCTGGTGGCAACGCAGACGAGGGCGGGCAATATGGAGCGGCTGGAGCAGATCTGTATGTATGTGGATCATCACTACAGGGAAGAAATGACGCTGCAGGAAGCGGCGGATGAACTGGGGCTCAACCGGGAATACTTCTGCCGGTTCTTTAAGCAGAGCACCGGAAGCTCGTTTATGCGCTATGTGAATCAGGTGCGGCTCAACTATATCTATCAGGATCTGCTGCACACGGACGATCCGGTACAGGAGATCATGGAGCGGCATGGCTTCTTTAATCAGAAGCTTTTTTACCGGATGTTTAAGGAGCGTTACCACTGTACTCCGCGTCAGGCGCGTCGGATGGCGGAAAACAATCCTTATGTGGAAGCAAAATAACCGCGCTGTATATGCAGAGGGGAGGATATAAGTTCCGGATGCAGCCCGGTGTGAAGCATCCTTGAAGCAAAATACGAGCATTTCTTCCACGTCGTGTTTGACATTTTATTCTGTGTCTTTGCCACGTTTTGGCAATCCACAGGATGTGTCCGACAGGTTGCAGACAATGGGCGGACTTCCTGGTGTCCCTAATGTCAGCGCTTCACAGACAATATAAAACCGCGCGAACCGAAACTCGCAGGCATCTGCTATTGAAGACACGGCAGATACCTGCTCAGACATCGGCTTCGCGCGGTTATGTTTTGTTCAGCGATGACAGTAAGGGACACACACGAAAGTCCTAAAATTGTCTGCAACCTGCGGACACACCTCGTGGAGTGCTCAAAACTTGGAAAGACACGGATCATCGAGAATGTCAAACACGATGCGGCTAGAAATGCCGGATTTGGCGGTTAGAATGCTTCACACCGGGCTGCAGGGGGAACGATACGCCGTTCCCACCCTGCACATAAAATATTAAACCAGTTTCACACGCTTGCGGGGCGCTTTCCTGATTGGGGAAGCGTCCTCTTCCGGTACCGGTGCAATGGGCGGAGGTGTAAGCACTCTGGCATTGTCCAAAAGATCATCCATGCTCTTCTTCTGGGCAGCTTTCTGCTTGCGCTGTGCGATGGCAAGCTTTTTCTGCCGAAAACGGTCAGCCGTCTCACGGATGTACTGGTCTGCGACAAAATGCTCGAGCGCCTCCTCGTCGATCGCAATCCGGTTGTCCATGGTTTTCATGATGTCCGTCACACGCAGGGAATCTCCGATGACCGGATCACTCAGATCGTAGATCATATTGTTGGAGAACTTTAAGATCATCGGGCGGGTAAAATCCGCGGCATTTTCCACGAGGACGAGCGCCTTCTCACCGTCGGAGAGATCAACGCACGCGCCGGTCGGGAGAATGTGGATGCATTCCGCCAGTGCGGCAACGACGCGCGGATTGTAGGTCCGGCTGTGTCTGCGCAAAAAAGACATCGCGGCAACCTCCGAGACCGGCGGATTGTTAATATTCATGGCGGTAAGCCGGTCAAACTGATCTGCCACCTTTAAAATATCACAGAGCAGACGTGTCTCCGGGGAAGGATCCTTGATCTTTAAGGTCTGACTCTTCTGGAAGATGAACTGCTGGATAATCTCTAAGGAAATCTTCGGAAGATTGCACTCCTCATAGCGCGGGCGGATTGATTCATAACCGCGTTCCAGATTCATCTGGATAAAATTCCGGTCGCTGTCCGAGAGGTCGTCGCCCTTGTCGAGGATGGCCTGCGGAACATACAGATAACCGAAATCATACAGCAGGGAAGCCGTGATCAGCGCCCGGATATCTTCTGCCGGGAGCTGCATCTCATTGGAGATCATTGCGGATAGGATACCGACACTGATCGAGTGTTTGTATACAAAGTCCGCGGAACTGCGGAGTGTCTGCGTAAAATTCAGCTTGTGGTCAAGACTGCCGTAATGCCGCTGGATATCATCGACCAGCGAGAGCAGTGTGGACGGGACAAGATTGTTGACAAGCTTGTCCATGTTGTCCTTTAACTTGAACATGTAGATGGTCTGGAACTGTTCAAACTCCAGATCTTCCCGCGAAAGCGGCGGCAGCGGTTCAGCCGGCTCCAGAATAAAAATGCCGATCAGACCAAAATTCTCAATACTGTTAATACCCTGGATCGTGAGCCTTGTATCCCGTTCGTATAACAGAACCCCCATCCTGTTGTAGATTGGCTTTGCAAGGCGCATACCGGGCTTTAGATCAGCAGTTTTGACAAATTGCATGATTATCTCCCCCTCTTCCGGTATTGTCATACCAAAATCCTCTTTATCTTCCCTCTATGATAGCATATTGAAAGCTGAAATACAATCTGATATGATACTCTTAGAACCGGGGTTTTTGAAAGAAAATCCTACTTTTCCGGAGAAAGAGGTACTTATGATACAGATTCCGTGGAGACGCGTGGCAGGAGCAGCGCTGGTAATGTGCCTGCTTCTGGCAAATACATCTTATGCCGAGACGACACAGGACAACATAAATGATGCGAAGAATCAGATTGAGGATCTGAAAGATCAGAAAAAGGATGCCGAGGATACCGTCAATGACATCTCCGGCAAAAAGGACGCACTGGAGTCGGATCTTAGCGGGTTAAACGGTCAGCTTTCCGATATTGTTGCACAGATCAATGACCTGGAGGGGCAGATTTCGGACAAACAGGGGGAGATTGACCGGGCGAAGGAGGATCTGGCTGCGGCGGAGGCACAGTCTGCGAAACAGTATGAGGATATGAAGCTGCGGATTCAGTTCATGTATGAGAACGGAAGCACGCCGGTATGGCAGATGCTTGCGGAGGCGGAATCTTTTTCCGACTTCCTGAACCGCACGGAATATATTACCGACATCAACGCCTACGACAGAAAAAAGCTTGTGGAATACCAGGATCTGCAGGAGCAGATAGCCGCCCAGAAGGAAGATCTGGAGAGTGATATGACCGAGCTGGTGGCGATGCAGGATGACATGAAGAAAAAGCAGGCGAACGTCAGCAGCCTCATCAACACCACCAAGGCGAATCTGGCGCAGACACAGGAAGATCTGGCGGATGCGCAGTCCAACGTCGCGGACCTGGAGGACAAGATTAACCAGATGGTCGAGTACGAGAAGCAGCTGGAGATCCAGAAGGCGAAGGAGGACGCTGCGCGTCTGGCGGCGATTAAGGAGCAGGAGAAGGAGGATACCTCCACCGTGGTCTATGTGCCGACGGACAGTGACCAGTACCTGCTTGGAGCGATCATCCAGTGCGAGGCGGGCGGAGAATCCTACGACGGGAAGCTCGCGGTCGGAAGCGTCGTGATAAACCGTGTGAAGAGTTCGTATTTTCCGAACTCTGTCTCGGGTGTGATCTACCAGAGCGGCCAGTTCTCGCCGGTGGCGAGCGGCAGACTGGCGTACCGTCTGGAAGCGGGTGTGGACGGAAGCTGCCTTCAGGCGGCGCAGGATGTGCTAAACGGCAATATTACGGTGGGCTGCCTGTATTTCAGACAGAATAACGGCATTATACAGGGAACCGTAATCGGAAACCATGTATTCTATTAGAAGTGAAAAAAGTGCGGAAAACCGCAGAATGGCAGCAGGGCGATTTTTGTGAAAAGTACACAAGAATCGCTTTGTTTTTGTTTGGAAAATAAAATTTGCATGATAAATTTTTAACAAAAAAAGATTGTAAAACAGACGTATAGAGGGGGAAAAAGGAGCGTAAAGAAAACTTTAGAAAGATGAAAAAAGAAGAAAGTTATTGCATTTAAGAGTGAAATATGGTAGCATGGAAAAGTATTAAAAAGCTAGTAAAAACGCCGATTATTTAAAATGCACCTTGTGAAAAAAAGAGGGAGAAACATAAATTTTAACTGCAAAGTTGAATTTATTTTTTTTAACAAAAAGATTGTTAAAAAATTAACAGCGTTTTTCGGCAAAATTATTTTTAAAGAGGAACAAATTCCCCGTACATACGGGGTTTTGTGTGTAAAACTGAAAGGAGAATTCAAAATGGCAAAGAAAGTAGTTTTAGCAGGCGCATGCCGTACCGCTATCGGCAAGATGGGTGGAGCACTGAGCAATACTCCGGCAGCAGAGCTGGGATCAATCGTAATCAAAGAGGCATTGAACAGAGCTGGCGTGAAGCCGGAGCAGGTAGATGAAGTATTGATGGGATGTGTTATCCAGGCAGCACAGGGACAGAACGTTGCACGTCAGGCTTCCATCAAGGCAGGACTTCCGATCGAAGTACCGGCAGTTACTCTGAACGTTGTATGTGGTTCCGGACTGAAATGTGTCAATGAAGCAGCTACTATGATTCTGGCTGGTCAGGCAGATATCGTTGTTGCAGGTGGTATGGAGAACATGTCCATGGCTCCTTATGCCATGACGAAGGCTCGTTTTGGATATCGTATGAACAATGCGACCATCATTGATACCATGGTAAACGATGCACTCACCGATGCATTCAACCATTATCACATGATGATCACAGCTGAGAACGTATGTGAGAAGTATGGTCTTACAAGAGAAGAACTCGATGAGTTCTCTGCAAACAGCCAGCAGAAGTGCGAGAAGGCAATTGCTGAGGGTAAGTTCGATGACGAGATCGTTCCGGTTCCGGTTAAGGTTAAGAAAGAGACCGTTATGTTTGCAAAAGATGAGGGACCGCGTCCTGGTACAACAGCTGAGTCACTGTCCAAGTTAAAATGCTGCTCCGGCAAAGAGGGCGGACTGGTAACCGCAGGTAACGCTTCCGGTATTAACGATGGTGCAGCTGCAATCGTTGTTATGAGCGAGGAGAAGGCAAAAGAGCTTGGCGTTAAGCCGATGGCAACATGGGTAGCCGGAGCACTCGGCGGAGTAGAGCCTGAGATCATGGGTGTCGGACCTGTTGCATCTACCAGAAAGGTACTTGAGAGAACAGGACTTACCATCGATGATATGGATCTGATCGAGGCAAACGAGGCATTCGCAGCACAGTCTGTTGCAGTTGCAAGAGATCTGAAGTTTGATATGTCCAAGGTAAACGTAAACGGCGGTGCAATCGCACTTGGTCACCCGGTAGGAGCTTCCGGATGCCGTATCCTTGTTACCTTATTACATGAGATGCAGAAGAGAGACGCAAAGAGAGGTCTTGCTACTCTGTGCATCGGTGGTGGTATGGGATGCTCTACCATCGTTGAGAGAGACTAATGCAGTTATGAGAACTTCTGAACCGGCGCCAGCCTGTGGGCGGCACCGGAGAAGTTCTTGCTTTGCGTAATAGGAATCTTTGTTCCTATTTTATTAAAAGGCATAGAAATAGAATCAGTTATTAGAATATATATATGATATTTCAGGAGGTACTGACATGAAAGTTGGAGTTATTGGTGCAGGAACAATGGGACAGGGTATTGCAAAAGCATTTGCCCAGGTAGACGGATATGAAGTAGCACTCTGCGACATCAAGCAGGAGTGGGCTGACGGCGGAAAAGAGAAGATCAAGAAAGGCTATGCAAGACTTGTCGAGAAAGGAAAAATGACACAGGAAGCAGTAGACGGCATTCTCGCAAAGATTACCCCAGGCTTAAAGGAAGACCTTTGCAAGGATTGTGACCTCATCGTAGAGGCGGCTTTCGAGGATATGGGCGTTAAGAAGACTACATTCCAGGAGCTGGATAAGATTGCAAAGCCAGAGTGCATTTTTGCATCCAACACATCCAGTCTTTCCATCACAGAGATCGGCAACGGACTGACCCGTCCAATGGTAGGTATGCATTTCTTCAACCCGGCAGACCGTATGAAGTTAATCGAGGTTATCGCAGGTGTGAATACACCGGAAGAGACCGTTGAGGCGATCAAGAAGATCTCTGTAGAGATCGGCAAGACTCCGGTACAGGTAAATGAGGCAGCAGGCTTCGTTGTAAACCGTATCTTAATCCCGATGATCAATGAGGCAGCTTTCATTAAGATGGAAGGTGTATCTGATATCGCAGGTATCGATGCAGCAATGAAACTCGGCGCAAATCATCCGATGGGACCGCTTGAGTTAGGTGATTTCATTGGTCTGGATATCTGCCTTGCAATCATGGATGTTCTCTACAAAGAGACAGGCGACAGCAAGTACCGCGCATGCCCGTTAATCCGCAAGATGGTTCGCGGCGGCAATCTTGGCGCAAAGAGCGGCAAGGGATTCTATGTATACAATGCTGACCGTACAAAGACCCCGGTTGATGCTCAGTAAAATATAAGGTAATAATGGAGGAAATGATATCATGGATTTCACTTTAGACAAGAAACATGAAATGGCGCGCTCCCTGTTCAGAGAGTTCGCTGAGAACGAGGTAAAGCCTCTCGCTCAGGAAGTAGATGAGACAGAGGAATTCCCGGTTGAGAACGTGAAGAAGATGCAGAAGCTCGGCTTCATGGGCATCCCGGTACCGAAGGAGTACGGCGGACAGGGCTGTGACCCGCTCACCTATGTAATGTGCGTAGAGGAGCTGTCCAAGGTATGCGCTACAACAGGTGTTATTGTTTCTGCACATACTTCTCTCTGCATCGATCCGATTATGACCTACGGTACAGAGGATCAGAAGCAGAAATACGTTAAGCCGCTTGCAACAGGCGAGAAGCTCGGTGCATTCGCACTGACTGAGCCGGGTGCAGGAACCGATGCGCAGGGCGCACAGACCAAGGCTGTATTAGACGGAGACGAGTGGGTATTAAATGGCTCTAAGTGCTTCATCACAAATGGTAAGGTTGCAGATGTTTACATCGTAATCGCAATCACAAGCGTAACAGAGGATAAGAGAGGCAGAAAGAAGAAGAACTTCTCTGCATTTATCGTAGATAAGGGAGCTCCGGGCTTCTCCTTCGGAACCAAGGAGAAGAAGATGGGTATCCGCGGATCATCTACATACGAGCTGATCTTCGAGGATTGCAGAATCCCGAAGGAGAACCTGCTTGGCGTAGAGGGCAAGGGATTCCCGATCGCTATGCACACACTGGATGGCGGACGTATCGGTATTGCTGCTCAGGCACTTGGTATCGCAGAGGGCGCATTAGACCGCGCAATCGCATACACCAAGGAGAGAAAGCAGTTCGGTCGTACGATTGCCCAGCAGCAGAATACACAGTTCAAGCTGGCTGACATGGCTGCAAGAATTGAGGCTGCACAGCTTCTTGTATACAAAGCTGCTATGGCAAAGGCAACACAGAAGGTATATTCCGTAGAGGCCGCAAAGGCAAAACTGTTCGCAGCAGAGACTGCTATGGCTGTTACCACAGAGGTTGTCCAGCTGTTTGGTGGATACGGTTACATCAGAGAGTACGATGTAGAGCGTATGATGCGTGACGCAAAGATCACAGAGATCTACGAGGGAACCAGTGAGGTTCAGAGAATGGTTATCTCTGGTGCATTACTGAAATAGTCGTAATCCGTGGCATAATATAAAAATATAAGGAGTGAAAAATACATGAATATCGTAGTATGTATTAAACAGGTACCAGATACCAAGGGCGGCGTTAAGTTCAACCCGGACGGTACATTAGACAGAGCTGCAATGCTTACCATCATGAACCCGGATGACAAAGCAGGTCTTGAGGCAGCACTTAGATTAAAAGAGCAGTACGGCGCAGAAGTAACCGTTCTTACCATGGGTCTTCCGAAGGCAGACGAGGTGCTTCGTGAGGCAATGGCAATGGGCGCAGACAAAGGAATCCTTGTAACAGATCGTGTGTTAGGCGGAGCTGATACATGGGCTACCTCCACCACAATTGCAGGCGCACTCCGCAATCTGGATTACGATCTGATCATCACCGGACGTCAGGCGATCGATGGTGATACCGCTCAGGTAGGACCGCAGATCGCAGAGCATCTGGGACTTCCGGTTATTTCCTACGCACAGGACATCAAGATCGATGGAGACTATGTTGTTGTTCAGCGTCAGTATGAGGACAGATACCATGAGTTAAAGGCAAAGATGCCGTGCCTGATCACAGCACTTTCCGAACTGAATCAGCCGCGTTACATGACTCCGGGCGGAATCTTCGACGCATACGATAAGGAAGTTACCGTATGGGGAAGAGCAGATCTTAAGGATGTAGATGATTCTGATCTTGGATTAAAGGGATCACCGACAAAGATCGCAAAGGCATCTGACAAGGTACGTAAGGGCGCAGGCGAGAAGGTTGTCCTTGATCCGGATGAGTCCGTAGCATACTTGATCGGCAAGTTCAAAGAGAAGCACATTATCTAACAAATATAAGGAAAAGTGGTGAATAAAATGGGTTTAGAAGAATATAAAGGAGTATTTGTCTTTGCACAGCAGGTTGACAACGTATTAGACGGCGTTGCTTTCGAGTTACTTGGAAAAGGAAAAGAGCTGGCAAAGGATTTAAACACAGAAGTAACTGCAGTATTGATTGGCTCCGGCGTTAAGGAGCTGGCAGATCAGCTCGCTGAGTACGGCGCTGACAGAGTCATCGTGGTAGACGATCCGCAGTTAAAAGACTACAGAACAGAGCCGTACGCACATGCACTGGCATCTGTGATCAATGAGTACAAGCCGGAGATCATGCTGGTTGGCGCAACTGCAATCGGTCGTGACCTCGGACCTACTGTTTCCGCTCGTGTGAAGACAGGTCTTACTGCTGACTGTACGATGCTTGAGATCGGCGATTTCCCGCTGAACGCAGCAGCTGGACAGGAGCAGCAGCACAATCAGCTTCTTATGACACGTCCTGCATTTGGTGGTAACACGATCGCAACGATCGCGTGCCCGTACAACCGTCCGCAGATGGCTACTGTACGCCCGGGTGTTATGCAGAAGATCGCTCCGATTGCAGGCGCTAAGGCAAATGTGGTAGAGTACAATCCGGGATTCACCCCGAATGACAGATATGTAGAGATCTTAAACATTGTAAAGGCTGTTAAGAATACAGCGAACATTATGGATGCAAAGATCCTGGTATCCGGTGGACGTGGTGTTGGTTCCAAGGAGAACTTCAAGCTTCTCGAGGATCTGGCAGAGGTACTTGGCGGTACCGTAAGCTGCTCCCGTGCCGTAGTGGAGAACGGCTGGCTGCCGGTAGATTTACAGGTAGGACAGACAGGTAAGACAGTACGTCCGCAGATCTACTTCGCAATCGGTATTTCAGGAGCTATCCAGCACGTTGCAGGTATGGAGGATTCTGATCTCATCGTTGCTATCAACAAGGATGAGGATGCACCGATCTTCGACGTTGCAGATTATGGTCTGGTAGGAGATCTCAACAAGATCGTTCCGGCACTGACCACTGCGTTAAAGGCAGAACTTGGCAAATAAGCAAAGAAAAGTACATAGGTGAAAAGAACTCCCGCGTGGCAGATGTGGCGTCTGTCATGCGGGAGTTTTTATGTTTTTATTTCACGAGCTTGACAGTTGCCGTTTTGCGTATTATTGTCATTCCGAAGGAGTGAAAGAACGTGAGACAGACAGTAACAGAAAATCGATTATTCAGTAAAAAAGATTTGCGGAAACTGATTATTCCGCTGATCTTAGAACAGACGCTTGCCATCACCGTGGGAATGGCAGATACGATGATGATTTCTTCTGCGGGAGAAGCGGCAGTTTCCGGCGTGTCGCTGGTAGACATGTTTAACAACTTAATCATCAGTGTGCTGGCGGCGCTTGCGACCGGCGGTGCGGTGGTAACGTCACAGTGTATCGGTGCGGGAAGGAGAGAGGAAGCCTGTCGGTCTGCCAGACAGCTTGTGTTTACAGAGGCGGCGATCACGATCGGTATCAGTGTACTGGTACTTCTTTTTCACAGGCAGATCCTCGGATTATTCTTCGGACAGATTGAGGCGGATGTTATGCAGAATGCGATCATCTATCTCATTATCTCCGTGTTCTCATTTCCGCTTCTCGCAGTGTATGACTCGTGTGCGGCGCTGTACCGTTCGATGGGGAATGCGCAGATCACATTGAAAATATCGCTGCTGATGAATGTCATCAACGTTGTGGGAAATGCAATCGGCGTGTATGTGCTGAAACTGGGAGTAGCGGGAGTCGCCATTCCGTCGTTGGTTTCCCGCGGTGTGGCAGGAGTGGTGCTTTTTACGCTTTTGCATAATCCGGATAATCTGGTCTTTCTCACCAGAGGAAAATTTAAAGTGGACGGAACGATTGTGAAGCGGATTCTTTTTATCGGCATCCCGAGCGGAATTGAAAACGGTATCTTCCAGCTGGGGCGTGTGCTTGTGGTCAGCATCATAGCTGCGTTTGGCACCAGCCAGATCGCGGCGAACGGGGTGGCGAACAGCCTGGATTCCATGGGATGTATTGTGGGACAGGCGATGAGCCTTGCGATGATTACTGTGATCGGACGCTGCGTGGGAGCCGGAGAAGAAGGACAGGTGCGCTATTACACCAAAAAGCTACTGGGAGAGACCTATCTTTATACGGCGGTCATCAACAGCATCATTCTGCTTCTGCTGCCGTGGATTTTACAGATCTATGGACTGGGAGAGGAGACGACGCGCCTGTCCTACATTCTGGTCATGATTCATGATGGAATGGCGATCTTCCTGTGGCCGGCGTCGTTTGTGTTGCCGAATATGCTCCGCGCCTGCAACGATGTAAAATACACGATGGTCGTGTCGATTTTTTCCATGATTACCTTCCGTATCGGCTTCAGTTATGTGTTTGGCGTTCACATGGGATGGATGGCAGTCGGGGTGTGGGCTGCCATGGTAATTGACTGGGTGTTCCGCGTACTCTGTTTTGTGGGAAGATATCTGGCGGGAACCTGGCGGAAAAAATGTGGTCTTGTGGCGCCAACCGCTTGATAAATATTTCACATAGTGATATACTGCAAAAGATGCAAAAAGTTCCTGGCAGACAGGAACCATAAACAAAGTGTACAGAAAAGAGGAAAAGACTATGACGAAGTCGAAATTTTCTACGAAGTATCTCGTGGAGATGGCGCTTTTGGTTGCCATCATTTTACTCATGGCTTTTACCCCGATTGGTTACATAAAGACAGCAGGTCTTGAGATTACCCTGATTGTCATACCAGTTGCGGTAGGAGCTGTAACATTGGGACCGGCGGCAGGAGCAATCTTAGGCGGCGTGTTTGGTATCACGAGTTTTATCCAGTGTTTTGGAATGAGCGCGTTTGGTACGCTCCTTCTGGGCGTAAACCCGGTATTCACATTTCTGGTATGTGTGCCGACACGTATTCTGGACGGATGGCTGACCGGACTGATCTACAAGGGACTGAAGAAGACGAAAATACCTTCCGCAGGTTCGGTAACGCTTGCCAGCCTTTGCTGTCCGCTGCTGAACACCACATTTTTCATGGGAACACTGGTAACTCTGTTCGCAGGAACGATGCGTGAGCAGTTCGGCATGACGAAAGTGATTCCGTTTATCGCAGCGTTTGTCGGCGTGAACGGTGTTGTCGAGGCGATTGTATGTTTCGTTATCGGAACAGCGGTTTCCATGGCATTGAAAAAAGCACTCCGCTACTAGGAACAATAAGTAATATTACGAGAAGAAATACACTTGGGGATTTCATGTGGAAATGCAGCTGGAAATTCGGTTCAAAAAATGTGGATCTCTAACCAGCCGAATGTTTGCATCTTTGATGATCCGTGTCTTTCCAAGTTTGGAGTACTCCGCGGGTCATGTCCGCATCCCGGAAGACAATTTGTAGGACTTTTGTGTGTGTCCCTTATGGCACCTCTGAACAAAACATAACCGCGCGAAGCCGATGTCTGAGTCGGCATCTGCCTTATTTTCAATAGCAGATGCCGGCGAGTTTCGGTTCGCGCGGTTTTATACTGTCTGTGAAGAGGTGCCATTAGGGACACCAGAAAGTCCGCCCATTGTCTTCGGTGTGTCGGACATGCACCCGTCGGATTTTCCAAACGTGGAAGAGACACGGAATCCGATGCAAACATTCAGCAGGAAGAAATGCACACATTTTTCTCCAACGAATTTCCATTTGTATTTCCATCTGAAATCCCACGGTGTGGTCTTCTCATATTATTACTTATCACCCAAACGATCTATGTTTATTGCGGCATTTCCTTTTTTGTCCGCAAAAAAGAACACGAGAAAGCGGGCGTCTTCTTGGAAACATCGACAAAAGAGAGTATAATAGGCTGTGATGAATAAGAATAGAGGGGTGAAAGTGTGGGAGAACAGCAGAGCAGGAATATTATGGATTATGACACCGTGCGGCTGGATGATGAGAACAATGCAGTGGTGATCATCGACCAGACGAAACTGCCGGGAAAAATAGAGATCATTTCGCTTCACACGGCGCAGGAAATCTGGAACGCGATCTATCTGCTTCAGGTGCGCGGAGCACCGGCGATCGGAGTGGCGGCGGCATATGGGATCTATGTGCTGGCAAAACGGATGGATACGGAGGATTACGATACATTTTACCGTGAGTTTGTACGGCAGAAGGAGTATCTGGATTCTTCGCGCCCGACAGCCGTGAACTTAAGCTGGGCGTTAAACCGGATGCAGCGTGTTGTGGAGGCACACAGTGGGGAGACTGTAGCGCAGATCAAGGAGGCACTGCACCGGGAGTCTGTGGCGATCCAGGAGGAAGATATCTGGGTGTGCCGGATGATCGGAGAGCATGGTCTGACTCTGGTAAAACCGGGGGATGGCATTCTGACGCACTGCAATGCGGGACAGCTCGCCACGAGTAAATATGGCACCGCGACGGCGCCGATCTATCTGGGAGAGGAACGAGGCTATCATTTTCATGTATTTGCAGATGAGACCAGACCTCTATTGCAGGGCGCCAGACTGACAGCATTTGAACTTCAGTCTTCCGGTGTGGATGTCACACTGATCTGTGACAATATGTCGGCGACAGTCATGAAGAACGGCTGGGTCAATGCGGTATTTGTCGGGTGTGACCGTGTGGCTGCGAACGGAGATGCGGCGAATAAGATCGGTACGTCCGTAGTGGCGGCTGTGGCAAAATATTACGGTGTGCCGGTGTATATCTGTGCGCCGACGTCAACGATCGACTTAAATACGCCGACCGGAGCTGAGATCAAGATCGAGCAGCGCCCGGCGGAGGAAGTCACGGAAATGTGGTACAAGGAGCGCATGGCACCGGAGGGCATCAAGGTCTTCAATCCGGCATTTGATGTGACGGATCATGAGCTGATTGCAGGCATCGTTACCGAATACGGTGTGGCGAGAGCGCCTTACACGGAGTCGCTGGCGGCGATTTTTGCAGAAAAGGAAAAGCGTGCCAGAGAGAAAAAAGAAGCCTGATAGAGAAGATGTAAGCGATTTAAGGAGGAAAGAATATGCCAGAGAACAGTAATTGTAGCGGAGCATCCAGCTGCTCAAAGGAGAGCTGCGAGGGGTGTCCGAGCAACGCGAAGAATAAAGCAGGCGGCGGAATTGCCAAGGAGCCGATGAATGCGGCATCCAACGTTAAGAAAGTGATCGGTGTTGTCAGCGGAAAAGGCGGCGTCGGCAAATCATTTGTCACAGCATCACTCGCTGCAGCAATGAACCGCGCCGGATACAAGGTAGGCATCATGGATGCGGATATTACCGGTCCGTCGATTCCTAAGATGTTCGGAATTCATGGACAGGTATACGGAACGGACGACGGAATGGTTCCGATGGAGACGGAGAACGGCATCAAGATCATGTCGATCAACCTGCTGTTGGATGACGAGGAGGCACCTGTCATCTGGAGAGGTCCGGTGATTGCCGGCGTGGTAAAACAGTTCTGGAACGAGACAGTCTGGGGAGACGTGGACTATCTGTTCGTGGATATGCCGCCTGGAACCGGCGATGTACCGCTTACGGTGTTCCAGTCGCTTCCGGTAGACGGAATCGTGATTGTGACGTCCCCGCAGGAACTCGTGCAGATGATTGTGAAAAAGGCGTACAACATGGCGGAGATGATGCATGTGCCGGTGCTCGGTCTGGTGGAGAATTTCAGCTACCTGAAATGTCCGGACTGTGGAAAAGAGATCAAGCTGTTTGGCGAGAGTCATATCGACGATGTCGCAAAAGAGCTCGGGATCCCGGTATTCGGAAAGCTTCCGCTTGATCCGGCGTTTGCGGAGCAGGCAGACAAGGGAGCGTTTGCAACGATGGAGAACGCTTATCTGGATGCGGGCGTAGAGAAGTTAAAGACACTTTAATGTGACAGGAACGGGAAAGTGTTACCACTTACCCGGAGAAAATGACCTCTTGGTGTAAAACTGTTTACACCGGGAGGTTCTTTTTTTATACTGGAACCATCAAAGGAGTTACAGAGATGAAAATAAAAATTGAGATTGACGAGAGCGCCGCGGAGGATGAAGTGATTATCCGCTGCCGCGGTCTGACGAAACAGGTCGCTGCCGTGCAGCGCGCCGTGCGGGATGTCACCAACGCTTCCGAGAAGATCCTGCTTTATAAAGGAAACACGGAATACTATGTGACATTGTCCAAGATTTTGTTTTTCGAGACAGACGAGAACGGGATCAGCGCACACACCCGGGATGAGATGTATCAGACCCGGTACAAACTATACGAGCTGGAAGATATGCTTCCGGGCGTTTTTATGAGAGTATCCAAATCCACGATCTTAAACACGGATCAGATTTACTCTATTGACCGCAATCTGACGGCGTCGAGTGTGGTGGCGTTTTTAAACACGCACAAGAAAGTCTATGTATCGCGGTATTACTATAAACCGTTGACTCAAAAATTAGAAGAAAAGAGGTTGCATCATGAAAAGTAGCAAAGTATTCTGGGGAATCTTTTTTATCCTCGCAGCAGTGTATGTCGTTATAAGCAAATTTGGAATTCTGCCGGATATCGGCGTGTTCAGCATTATTATGACTGTATTCTTCCTCTGGCTTTTTGTCGAGGGAATCCGCAATGTGAATTTCTGGGAAATCCTGTTTGCGGTTGCATTTATCTGCATTATATACGATGAGCCGCTTGGAATTACAGCGCTCACACCGTGGACGGTACTTGGAGCGGCGCTTCTTGGAAGCATCGGTCTGTCACTGATTTTCGGTGGCAAGAAGCGGAAATGGAAGACAGTGACCAGCAGCAGTGTTGGAACATCCAGCAGTGAACAGTATACCGGCGAAGAGATCCGGTGTGAGAACAGCTTTGGTTCTGCAATCCGCTATATCAACTCCGACAACTTCAGACGCGCTGCCATTGAAAACAATTTCGGATCACTTTCCGTGTACTTCGACAATGCGATCGTGCAGGAAGGCTCTGCGAATGTGAGCGTGGAGAATAATTTCGGGGAGACTAACCTTTACATCCCGAAAGAATGGAAGATTCAGAATAATCTGGACCGTTCGTTCGGCGCCATCCGTGAAACCGGCAGCAGCATCGGAACGAGCAGCACGGTGCTGTATCTGAATGGCTCCGCGAACTTCGGAGAGATTCATCTGCACTACATCTGATAAATACCGCGGAAAGCGGAAGCGGTGGGGATCGCGGGCATCATGTAAAAAGGTTTACAACGTTTCAGAGTGCAACCGGAGACGGTCCATTCTTTGGAGCAAAATCCTTGTATTTCTTCCGCTGCGCGTTTGACATCGGATTCTGTGTCTTGGCCACGTTTTGACAATCCGCGGGATGTGTTCGTCACGCCGCAGACAATGAGCGGACTTCCTGGTGCCCCTAGCGGCACCGCTTCACAGACAATATAAAACCGCGCGAACCGAAACTCGCTGGCATCTGCTATTGAAAATAGGGCAGATGCCAACTCAGACATCGGCTTCGCGCGGTTATGTTTTGTTCAGCGGTGTCGACAAGGGGCACACACGAAAGTCCTTAAATTGTCTGCGGCGTGACGGACACATTTCGCGGAGTGCTCAAAACTTGGAAAGACACGGATCATCGTGGATGTCAAACGCGGTGCGGATTAGAAATACCGGATTATGCGATCAGAATGACCGCCGCCGGTTGCATCCTGAAACGTTAGAAAACGTTTTTATGATCCGGCTTCGATCCCTGCCGCATCCACTTTCTGCGGCATTTTTATTCCTCTGTATCCGTGTAGCTGGTATCTTCGTGAAGATTCGGCTTCATGTCAATACCGCGGTTCGCGTCACCTGTGATGTCTTTTCCGAAGTGATAGTCGTTGCCCGGCAGGATGGCATTTAAGAAAATACCTGCGATCGCTGCGACTGCCAGCGCGGTGAGTGTGACGGAGGTTCCGGCGATCGTAAAGGTAAGACCGTCGGAGAAACCAAGACCGCACACGAAGATCACGCCTGCGATGATCAGATTGCGTGACTGCGTAAAATCCACATGATTTTCCACAACATTGCGGACGCCGATGGCGGAGATCATACCGTAGAGCATGAAGCTGACACCGCCGATGATAGCGGACGGCATGGAACCGATCACAGCAGCCATCTTCGGAATAAAGCTTAAGATGATGGCGTAGCAGGCTGCGATGCGGATGACTTTTGGATCGTACACTTTGCTCAGTTCGAGTACGCCGGTATTTTCACCGTAGGTGGTGTTTGCGGGACCGCCGACGAGGGCGGACAGGGAAGTGGCGAGTCCGTCGCCGATCAGGGTGCGGTGGAGTCCCGGATCCTCGATAAAATTCTGATCAACCGTCGCGGAGATGGCGGAAATATCGCCAATGTGTTCCATCATGGTTGCGAGTGCGATCGGAGCCATGACCAAAATGGCGGACAGATTGAATTTGCAGAGGGAAAATGCCGGTACACCGACCCAGGAAGCGTTTGCGATGTCGGTAAAAGAAAGAAGGGCAGAGCCGTCTGCGTTTGTCATGCCCATGGCGTTGAAGATCAATGCGGCAATATAAGAAATAATGACGCCCATCAGAATCGGGATGATCTTAAACATTCCTCTGCCCCAGATATTGAAAACGATGATCGTAACCAGGGCAATGAGGGCGAGAAGCCAGTTGGTGGAAGCATTATTGATGGCGGAACCGGCAAGACTCAACCCGATGCAAATGATGATCGGACCGGTTACGACCGGCGGAAGAAAACGCATGATCTTCTTGACGCCGACGAGCTTGATGATCAGCGCGAGAATCAGATATAAAAGCCCAGCGACAACAATTCCGCCGCAGGCATAGGAAAGCTTGTCCGCGTTGGACATATCGGCGAATACACCGGAATCCATGTTTGCAATCGTGGCAAAACCGCCGAGGAAGGCAAAGGAAGAACCGAGAAACGCCGGAACCTTGAATTTGGAACATAGATGGAAAAATAAAGTTCCGATACCGGCACAGATCAATGTAACCTGTACATGTAGAACATCTTCGCCGAAGTAGCTGTTGACAAGAATTGGTACAAGAATGGTTGCGCCGAACATGGCAAACATATGCTGCAGGCCAAGAATCAGCATTTTTGGTACGCCAAGTACGTTGGCGTCGCGGATTGCTCCGTCTTTTTCGTTCATAGTAAACTCCTCCTGATGTGAAATGATTGGTAGTTGCGTATATACAAATGGCAAATCAGAACTTCTGATTTGCCATAAGATATCAAAAAATAGATCCGGTGAAACGTCTTGCCTCCTGATCGTAATCACGGACGGGAATCTGGTCCAGTTCGCCGGTACCGTCGAGATAGAAAGTGAGCAGCGTCTGCGTCATATAAGGACTGATCCAGAGAGCCGCAATGCCAAAAGAGCAGATGGCAAGCGCGCCCCAGCCGAGAAAGCTGAATAAAATGTAAAGCAGCTTCCTGCGTCGTCCGCGCATAAATTTACGGCAGGTGCGAAAAGCATCCCGCACGCTTAAATGCGGATGGTCTAAAAGAAAGAAGAAAACCATGCGGTAGGTAAGCAACACACAGAAAGTAAAAATCAGACCGAGGATGCTTCCGGCAGCAAGCAGGGCACCGGAGAGACCGGAGACACCGGTTTTATAAAAATAAAGAACACCGGCAATGGCAGGAATACCTGCGATCACCAGAAATACATCGAAGAGAACGGCAGCGAGAAAGAAGCGCTCTGCGCCATTGCGAAACGGTGTAAAAACATCACGGATGCGGTATGTCTGACCGCGCGTCATATTCATATGAACCAGCATAACGCCGGTGTCTAGCATCTGGGCGATCAGAAGAATTAAAATATCTGCAATCGTGCTGATGATAAGCTGCGGAGTGCCGGGATAATCGCCGAGCGTCATGGAGAACGGAATCTCGATGAGCGTCGGAATTAAGGAGGCAGTCAGAAATGCTGCCATCGGTACGGAATAACGGTTATTTAAAATGTCGCGTGAAATACGTTTTAATTCGCTGGATGATCTTGACATGTGCAGTCTCCTGTGGATGTGATATTTGTGTATGGTTTGGTAAAGGTTTTTGCGCTTCGGCAAAAGTCTGGAAAACCTTCGGTTTCCCAGACTCGCGGGCGCGTTCACATGCACCGAAGCCGCCCGCAGCTGCAAGCATCTGCATTCGGCTTCGATACATGTTCACTTTTGCCTTCGCGAACATTATAGCATGGAAGACCGTGATATGCTACTGGCAGTTAAAGAGATTTGGAATCCAGAAACGTGCGCGTGCTTTACAACCGAAAATGCGGCGGTTATAATAGCAGGGAGTAAGATAGGAATGGAGATCGGAATGTTTCAGACGGATAGACGGGTAGACCGGGATTTTTATATTATGGGCTGGTGCGCGGCGGGGATTTTCGCGGCGCTGTTTTTGTTTGTCAGAGTAACAGGAATTCCGGTCTGGAAATTTTTGCTGCCCTGCCCGTTTCATGCGCTGACCGGAGCGTACTGTCCGGGGTGCGGAGGGACAAGAGCCGTCAGGGCGCTGCTTGCCGGCAAATGGCTGCGCTCCTTTGTGCTGCATCCGTTCGTGCCGTATGCTGCGCTGCTTAGCGGCTGGTTTATGATCAGCCAGACCATTGAACGCGTGAGCGGAAGCCGGATACGGATTGCCCTGCGCTTTCGCGATATCTATATATGGATCGCCCTGCTTTTGATTGTGGTCAACTGTCTGGTCAAGAATCTCGCCCTGTTCGTATGGCATGTGGATTTACTGGGCTAAAGAATTCATCAGTGTATCAAAATCGATGCCGAGCGTGCCGTATACCTGACGCGCCATATTTTCCACGCCGCCATAATATAATTCGGCAATCGCAAATGTGTAAATAATCATGGCGAGGACAATGCCAAGGGCGATGGAGCCGAGGATTAAGGCAGCCTTCGCGCGGGAGGTCAGCGTGCGCTCGCCGCCCCGTGATAAAAGTGCAAAAACGATGGCAAGAGATCCGCAGATCAGTGCCGGATAGACCATACAAAAAGTAGCTGCCCCGATCACGCCGAGAAGCAGAGCGGCATTTTCCATTCGCTGGGAACGTCGTTTGTTGTTCATGATAATCAGACCTTTCCCGATATGCCGGTATTGCCAGTATATCGCAGGATAACTTTGTCTATTGTAACATGGGAAAGCCAAAAAGACAATGAGGAAGGCACTTGAGATTACAGCGGATTTTCGGTATACTGGGAGCAGACTCGGTAAAATTTGGAGGACAGATATGGATATTATTGCAAAAATTTCTGAGGAACTGGGGATTAAACGCCATCAGACAGAGGCAGCAGTCAAGCTGATCGATGAAGGCAATACCATTCCTTTTATTGCGCGTTACCGGAAGGAGGCGACCGGCGCATTAAACGATGAGGTGCTTCGTAACCTGTCGGAGCGCCTTACCTATTTAAGAGGACTGGAGGAGCGCAAGGAGACGGTGCTCGCCAGCATTGAGGAGCAGGGGAAGCTGACGGACGAACTGAAAGCGCAGATCCTTTCGGCGGAGACGATGGTTCTGCTGGAGGATTTATATCGCCCGTACAAGCCGAAGCGCAGAACGCGCGCCACGATCGCCAAGGAAAAGGGACTGGAACCGCTTGCCGGTGTGATTACACTGCAGATGATAAAAACGCCGCTCATAGAAGAGGCGGCAAAATACGTGGATGCCGAAAAGGGAGTTGCAACCGCCGAGGAGGCGATCGCGGGAGCGTCGGATATTATTGCGGAGTCCATCTCTGACGAGGCGGATTACCGTATGCACATCCGTGACCTCACGGTGAAAAAAGGCCGGATGACCTCTACTGCCAAAGACCCGGAGACGGAATCCGTCTATGAGATGTATTACGATTTTGACGAGCCGGTGGCAAAGCTTGCCGGACACCGGATTCTGGCGGTGAACCGCGGAGAAAAAGAAAAATTCCTCACCGTGAAGATCGAAGCGCCGCAGGAGGACATTCTGCGCTATCTGGAGAAAAAGGTGATTGTCCGGGACAACCCGCAGACGAATGAGGTGCTGCGCGATGTGGTGAGAGACGCCTATGACCGTCTGATTGCACCAGCGATCGAGCGCGAGATCCGGAGTAACCTGACCGAGCGTGCGGAGGACGGCGCCATCCGTGTATTCGGAAAGAACTTAGAGCAGCTGCTGATGCAGCCGCCGATTACCGGACAGGTGGTGCTCGGATGGGATCCGGCGTTTCGGACAGGCTGTAAGCTTGCTGTGGTAGATCCGACCGGAAAAGTGCTTGATACGACGGTAATTTATCCAACGGCTCCGCAGAATAAAGTGGCGGAGGCAAAAGCGGTATTAAAGAAATTGATTGCCAAATATCACATTACCCTGATTTCCCTTGGAAACGGAACGGCATCGCGGGAATCCGAACAGATCATTGTGGACCTGTTAAAGGAACTTCCGGTAAAAGTACAGTACATTATTGTCAATGAGGCGGGCGCGTCGGTCTATTCTGCCAGCAAGCTTGCCACGGAAGAATTCCCGAATTTTGACGTGGGACAGCGAAGCGCAGCGTCCATGGCGCGCCGTCTGCAGGATCCGTTGGCGGAGCTTGTTAAAATCGATCCGAAGTCCATCGGTGTGGGACAGTATCAGCATGACATGAACCAGAAAAAGCTCGGGGAGGCGCTCGGTGGCGTAGTCGAGGACTGTGTGAACAAAGTCGGCGTGGATTTGAACACTGCCTCGGCGTCGCTTCTTGAATATGTTTCCGGCATCAGCAAGACACTGGCAAAAAATATTGTAACCTACCGCGAGGAAAACGGCAGATTTGTATCCCGTGCAGGACTTTTGAAGGTGCCGAAGCTGGGACCGAAGGCATATGAACAGTGCGCAGGATTCCTCAGGATCGGTGACGGAAAGAATCCGCTCGATGCGACCGGTGTGCACCCGGAGAGCTATGATGCCACGAAGAAGCTTCTGGAGCGGCTGGATTATACGTTATCTGACGTAAAAGAGCGGAAGGTAGAGGGCATTTCCAAAAAGATCCATGACTACAAAAAACTCTCAGAAGAACTGGGTGTGGGAGAGATGACGCTGCAGGACATCGTCAAGGAGCTGGAGAAGCCGGCGAGAGACCCGAGAGAGGACATGCCAAAGCCGATTCTGCGCAGCGATGTGCTTGAGATCAAAGACCTGACGCCGGGGATGATTCTGAAAGGAACCGTGCGCAACGTCATTGATTTTGGTGCGTTTGTCGATATTGGCGTTCATCAGGACGGACTGGTGCATATTTCGCAGATGAGCGACAAGTTTATCAAGCACCCGCTCGAAGTTGTCAGCGTCGGGGATATTGTGGAAGTGAAAGTATTAAGCGTTGATCCGAAAAAGCAGCGCATCCAGCTGACGATGAAGCTGAACGGATAGAGAAAAAGGGTTGACAGTATGCCCATATGGGCATACAATATAGAAGCAAAATAAATATAGGAATTCTTCGGGGCAGGGTGATATGAGTTCACAGAGATGGAAGCATAGATTCCCGACCGACGGTGATTCTGGCAGACGCCAGATCAGTCCGTGAGCTGCAGTTGCAGTTGAGCCGGTGTGAATCCGGGACCGACAGTATAGTCTGGATGAGAGAAGAGAAGCATGTTAGGAGGACCTGCGGCAGCAGGGTCTTAAGAATGCAGTTTAACGCCCCGGATGTAGAGATCATCCGGGGCTTTTTGTGTGGCGGGAATAAGCGCTGTTCCGCTGCCGGAATGCAATCCGTTGAAAGACGGCTGACACGCGAGAATACCTCGAATTCCTGCAGAGAAAAGGAGACGAGTCATTATGGACACAAACAGTACAATCACAGGTAGGACAACAACAAACAGTATTTCGAGCGTTCGCTACATGAGCGTCACGGCAATGCTTTCCGCAGTAGCATTTATTTTAATGTTCCTGGATTTTTCCGTTCCGTTTATGCCGGCTTTCATCAAGATGGATCTCTCAGAGCTCCCGGCACTGATCGGTGCATTTTCCATGGGACCGGTATGCGGCATTCTGATCTGTCTGATCAAGAATGTGCTTCATCTGTTTATTACAACAACCGGCGGCGTCGGTGAGCTTTCCAACTTCCTTCTTGGCGTAGCATTCGTACTTCCGGCAGGATTGATTTACCGCCACAAAAAGAGCCGCAGAAGCGCATTGATTGGATCCCTGCTCGGTGCGGTGATCATGGGTGTATTTTCCGTGGTATCCAACTACTTCCTGGTATATCCGGTATACTACAACTTTATGCCGGAAGAAGCTGTGATCGGCGCTTATCAGGTGATCGTACCATCCGTGAAGAGCATTCTGCAGTGCCTGGTGTGCTTCAATATGCCGTTTACCATCGTGAAGGGACTGTTTTCCGTGGTAATCACATTCCTGGTATACAAACACATTTCACCGATTCTGAAAGGAGCGAACCGCTAGAAAAGGGGCTGTCTTAGACGACAGCCCCTTTTCTTTTGGAATGAAAAATGCTATACTAGCTTAGATATAGACAGGAGGGACTGTTATGCCGCTAAAGTTTGATATTACATTGACAGCAGAAGATATGTACCGGTTTAATATGTACCAGACCTACTCCGGATTTCACGGGTGGTTTTCCATTGCGTTTTCCATCCTGATTTTTGTGGTGGCAGGAGTGACCCGCGGGAAGATCGAGGCGGCATACACCGCATTATATATTGTATTTGGCATCGTATTTCTGGTCTATCCTCCGGTGAGCCTGTACCTAAGGTCGAAGCGCACACTGGCAATGTCCGAGGTGCTGCGGGGAACGCTGCACTATGAGGTGGACGAGGAGGGACTGCACGTATCGCAGAAGGAAGAGAGTGCGCTGCTTCCGTGGGAGCAGATCTATAAAATGGTCGCGACGAAGCACAATGTTCTGGTGTACAGCAGCCGGATCAATGCCTATGTCATTCCGAGAGCACAGCTGGGGGAAAGCTACGCGGCATTGCAGACACAGGCTGCGGCACATCTGCCGGCGTACCGTTTGAAGATGAAGTAGAGAATGGGGATTTTAAAATATGACAGAAAAGATCTATGAAACATATTCGCCGGAAGAGACGCACGCGCTTGGAAAACGCCTGGGCGCGGAGGCAAAGCCCGGCGACGTCTATACGCTTGTGGGAGATCTGGGCGTCGGAAAGACAGTTTTCACACAGGGAATTGCGGAAGGACTTGGCATCACGGAGCCGGTCTCCAGCCCGACCTTTACGATCGTTCAGGTATATGAGGAGGGCAGGATGCCGTTTTATCATTTCGACGTTTACCGCATCGGGGACATCGAGGAGATGGATGAGATCGGCTACGAGGATTATTTCTACGGGGATGGTCTGTGCATGATCGAGTGGGCGAATCTGATCGAAGAGATTCTGCCGGAGCGGCGCAGCGAAGTTACTATAGAAAAAGATCTGGAAATGGGATTTGATTATCGCAGAATTACCATAAGAGAGCATCAGGAGGACAGAAAATGAAAATATTAGGATTGGACAGTTCCGGTCTGGTGGCGAGCGTTGCAATCGCGGAGGATGACAACCTTCTGGGAGAATATACCGTAAACTATAAAAAGACACATTCACAGACCCTTCTTCCCATGCTGGATGAGGTGGCGCGCATGATCGAACTGGATCTTTCGAGTATCGATGCAATCGCGGTTGCAGGCGGACCGGGCTCATTTACGGGACTTCGGATCGGTTCGGCGACGGCAAAAGGTCTGGGACTCGCGTTGGAGAAGCCGATCCTCAATGTGCCGACGGTGGACGCACTTGCATACAATCTGGTGGGACACCGGGATATGGTATGCCCGCTTATGGACGCAAGAAGAAATCAGACCTATACCGGTTTGTACCGTTTTGATGGAAACGACATGCAGGTGCTGCGCGGAGAGTGTGCCGTGGGAATCGATGAGATTGCGGCGGACATCAACAGCAGAGGTGAGACGGTCGTATTTTTGGGAGACGGTGTACCGGTTTTTAAGGCATACCTGGAGGAACAGCTTACGGTGCCACATTCCTATGCGCCTGCACATCTGAACAAGCAGCGGGCCGGCGCGGTTGCTGTGCTTGGCATGCGGTATTACAGAGAGGGAAAAACGGAGAGCGCGGCGGAACACCGCCCGGAATATCTCCGGCTGTCCCAGGCGGAAAGAGAGCGCAAGGAGCAGGAAGCCGCAAAAGGAAAGGAAAACGTATGAGTATCATCCGAAGCATGACAGCGGAAGACGCGGCGAAGGTGGCATCTTTGGAGGCGGAGATTTTTTCACAGCCGTGGAGTGAGAACGCCTTTCTGGATTCGCTCCGTCTGCCTGACACGATCTTTCTGGTGGCAGAGGAATCGGGTGTCATACAGGGGTACATCGGAATGTATCTTGCGGTCGATGAAGGTGAGATCACGAATGTGGCTGTGGATCCTGCATGCCGCAGGCGTGGAATCGGGGAAGGGCTGCTCACAGAGATGAAAAAACGTGCCGCAGACCACAAGATTGCCCGCATTGTCCTTGAAGTGCGCGTGTCGAATGAGGGGGCGGTCTGTCTGTACGAGAAGCAGGGATTTTCCTCGGTGGGCATCCGCCGGGGATTTTACGAATTCCCGAGAGAAGATGCCAGAATTATGGTCTGTGCCCTGTAATTCCCTGTGGGATTGCACGGCGGCTCAATGATATAATGAATCCTGACGGATTCATATTAGAAGTTCCTAAGGAATTTCGGATGCGCAGAAAGCGGCGCGAAACAGACGATAGAATGGAGAATATATCAATGAGCAGACGAAACGGAGTGATTTATTGCAACCGATGTGGCAGCCCGATCTGTACGGAAGGGGAAGCAGGAAAAAGTTCCTTTCTTACTATTTGTAAAGAGTGGGGCTATTTTTCCGAACACAAAGACGGTACGGTGCACAGGATGGATCTGTGCGAATCGTGTTATGACGCCTGGGTGCGGACGTTTGCCATCGCGCCGGAGGTGGAACAAAAGACAGAACTGATATAGCGATAAAGGAGTTTATTCATGTTAGATGTATGCCTATTGGGAACAGGAGGAATGATGCCGCTGCCCCGCCGTTTTCTGACGGCGGCTATGCTGCGTTACAACGGCAGCAGTCTGCTGATTGATTGCGGCGAGGGAACACAGGTGGCGATCAAGGAAAAGGGACTGACGTTTAAGCCCATTGATGTCATCTGTTTTACCCATTACCACGGAGATCACATCGGCGGACTGCCGGGACTGCTTCTCACCATGGGAAATGCGGACAGAACCGAGCCGCTGACCATGATCGGTCCGCGGGGGTTGGAGCGGGTGGTGAACGCGCTCCGGGTGATTGCTCCGGAACTTCCGTTTGAAATACGTTTTATTGAGATTACGGAACCGGAAATGCGGCTGGAACTCAATGGATACTGTATACATGCATTTCGTGTCAATCATAATGTTACCTGTTACGGTTATTCGGTCGAAATAAAACGTGCAGGGAAGTTTGACGTGGAGAGAGCGCGTGCGGCGGCAATTCCGCAGAAATACTGGAGCCGTCTGCAGAAGGGAGAGATCCTGTCCGGGGAAGACGGAACGGTCTATACGCCGGAGATGGTGCTCGGACCAGCCAGACGCGGCATCAAGATGACGTACTGCACGGACACCAGACCGACAGAATCGATCGTGGCAGCGGCAGAGGGATCGGATCTTTTTATCTGCGAGGGAATGTATGCGGAGCCGGAGAAGCTCGTCAAGGCGAAGCAGTACAAACACATGACATTCTATGAGGCAGCAGACATGGCGAAGAGAGCCGGCGTCAGGGAAATGTGGCTGACCCATTACTCCCCGTCTCTGGTGCACGCGGAGAACTATCTGCCCCAGGTGCGTGAGATTTTCCCGGATGCGTTTTTGGGAAAAGACGGGAAAAACGTGGAATTGATGTTTGAGGATGAGAACTAAAGAAAAAGGGAGGTTGTCATAATGAAGAAGAGTGGCGTGATTAAGGCAGTGATAACAATACTGATCATTTTACTGATTGTGGGCGTGTATTACTTTTTTACGACACAGAGACGGACATCGGTGGAAGATACGGTGGAGCTGACAGAGATACAAAAGCTCATCACGAAGAATCTGGATACCAACTATCCGGCAACTCCGCGTGAGGTTGTGAAGTATTACAACCGTATTCTGGAGTGCTTCTATGATGATACCTATACGGACGATGAACTGGAGTCGCTGGCGGATCAGGCGAGAAAGCTGCTGGACGACGAACTGTTGGAGAACAATCCGCGGGATCAGTATCTTTCCGACCTGAAAGCGGATATTGAAGATTACCACAACAAATCAAAAACGATTCGCAGCAGCAATGTCTGCGACAGCAATGATGTGGTGTATCAGACGGTGGACGGGAGAGAGTGCGCTTATGTGACGGCGTCTTATTTTATGAATGAGAACAACAGCTTCGACCGTACCAACGAAATGTATGTTTTGAGAAAAGATGACGATGGAGACTGGAAGATTCTGGTATTCTATCAGGTGGAGGGAGATTCTTCCGATGAACAGTAATGAGATAAAAATATTGGCGATTGAAAGCTCGTGCGATGAGACGGCAGCAGCGGTTGTCGTGAATGGAAGGGATGTCAGATCAAATGTGATATCCTCCCAGATTGCATTGCATACCTTGTATGGCGGCGTTGTTCCGGAGATTGCCTCGCGCAAACACATTGAAAAAATCAATCAGGTGATTGGACAGGCACTTTCGGATGCGGGGATGACGCTGGATGATATGGATGCGATCGGTGTCACCTACGGCCCGGGGCTTGTCGGAGCACTGCTTGTCGGAGTGGCGGAGGCAAAAGCCATCAGCTATGCCAAAAAGCTGCCACTGGTGGGCGTGCATCATATCGAGGGGCACATCAGCGCCAATTACATAGAGAACAAAGATCTGGAGCCGCCTTTTCTATGCCTGGTGGTGTCCGGCGGACATACACATCTTGTCAAGGTGCTTGATTATGGAAAATACGAGATCCTTGGAAAAACGAGGGACGACGCGGCGGGAGAGGCTTTTGATAAAGTGGCGCGTGCCATTGGACTCGGCTATCCGGGTGGACCGAAGATTGAAAAAGTGGCGCATGAGGGGAATCCGCATGCGGTAGAGTTCCCGCGCGCCAAAATCGTGGACGGCCCGTATGACTTCAGCTTCAGCGGCTTGAAGTCTGCGGTGCTCAACTATTTAAACGGTTGTAAAATGAAGAACATTCCGATCGTACAGGCGGATATTGCGGCGTCCTTCCAGAAAGCGGTGACGGACGTGCTGATCGGAAATGCCATGAAAGCGATTGATGAATTCGGAATGGACAAATTTGCGATTGCGGGTGGAGTTGCGTCCAACGGCACCCTGCGTGAGGGAATGCGTGCGGCGTGCGAGAAGAAGGGCGTGGCATTTTATCATCCGTCGCCGATTTTCTGCACCGATAATGCGGCGATGATCGGTGTGGCGGCATATTATGATTTCATGCGCGGTCAGAGGGACGGACTGGATCTGAATGCGGTCCCGAATCTGAAGCTGGGGGAGCGATAGTGGAAAAAATAACAGCAGTGGTACTTGCAGCCGGGGCGGGAAAACGGATGCACAGTGATGTGCACAAGCAGTATATGATGCTTGCCGGCCGCCCGGTGCTTTTTTATGCGCTGCAGGCGTTTGCAGAGAGCGCGGTAACCGACATTGTCGTCGTAGTGGGGGCAGGAGAGATCGATTACTGCAGAAAAGAGATTATTGAAAAATATCATATCCAAAAGGTCTGTGCGGTCGTGGAAGGCGGGCGGGAACGCTACCATTCTGTGTATGAAGGGCTTAAGGCGGCGGACGGGAGCGATTACGTGCTGATCCATGACGGGGCGAGACCGCTTGTTACCGCCGATATCATCAGCCGGTCCATAGCGTGCGTCAGAGAGGGGGATTCCTGCGTGGTGGGAATGCCGGTAAAGGACACGATCAAAGTGGTCGGGGCGGATGGCTTTGCAAAAGAGACGCCCGAGCGGAGCAGCCTGTGGCAGGTTCAGACCCCGCAGACATTTCCCTACGGACGGATCCGGAAGGCGTATGAGAAGGTGATGGCACAGGGAGATTCTGTCGTCACAGATGATGCGATGATGCTGGAGACTGCATTTGGAGAGCAGGTTCGTGTGATTGAGGGAAGTTATCAGAACCTGAAAATCACGACGCCTGAAGACATTATGACAGCGGAATTATACTTAAATAGAAAAAGTGAAAAAAAGTGTTGACATTGGTGGAAGCAGATGGTAATATTATTTCTGCACTGATTTGAGACAAGAACACGGAGAGGTATCGAAGTGGTCATAACGAGGCGGTCTTGAAAACCGTTTGTCCGAAAGGGCGCATGGGTTCGAATCCCATCCTCTCCGCTTATCAACACAGACGATACCGACTCCGGTAACAGAAGTGCTGATACAATTTTATATCATTATTTTATTCGGAGAAGTACCCAAGCTGGCCGAAGGGACACCCCTGGAAAGGGTGCAGGTCGTTAATAGCGGCGCGAGGGTTCAAATCCCTCCTTCTCCGCTCGCTTGATAGACATATTTTCTGAGTTGTTGAAACAATTCAAAAAAAGTCGAAAAAAGTTGTTGACAAAACAGTCGACACGAGATATACTAATCAAGCTGATTGCGAATCGGAAACGAAACGCGAACAACCGCTTCAAAAAAAGCAAAAGAAAAATAAAAAAGTTGTTGACAAACGGTTGACATTATGATATAGTAAATAAGCTGTCGCCGAGAGATGACAACGATGAATGAGATTGAA
>ERZ772851.975-NODE-975-length-30649-cov-3.340165_pt1 | contig 30649 bp, 36 predicted proteins | sample MGYA00512137_ERZ772851 | MGnify/ENA primary metagenome ERZ772851 (study PRJEB29015, sample SAMEA2737663) | human gut metagenome | biome: human gut; feature: human-associated habitat; material: faeces | place: China | collected 2012 ... | reverse complement strand
CCATTACCCGGATGTGGAGGTGCTGATGGGCACGTCCACCGCCGGCATCGCCCACGCCGCCATCGTGGGCCACCTGATGGACCTGCCCATGGGCTACGTCCGCTCCGGCAACAAGGACCACGGCCGCCAGAACCGCATCGAGGGCAGGCTGGAGAAGGGCCAGAAGGTCGTTGTGGTGGAGGACCTGATCTCCACCGCCGGCAGCTGCATTGAAGTTGTGGAGGCGCTGCGGGAGGCGGGTGCCGAGGTTCTCGGCGTCGCATCCATCTTCACTTACGGGCTCCAAAAGGGCCTGGACCGGCTGGCCGCCGCGAATGTCGTCAACCACTCCCTCTCCAACTTCGATGCCGTCTGCGAGGCGGCCGCTGAGGAGGGGAAGATCAAGCCGGAGGACATTGAGCGGCTGAAGAGGTTCCGGGCCAACCCATCCGACGAATCCTGGATCACGTCGAAATAAATTCCGCTCATTCCGCTTCCGGCTTTGCCGGGAGCTATTCCCTGCCGCCCGAGGAGCGGCTCCCTCCCACCACACCCCTGAAAGGAGTTCATCATGCCCAGAAATCTTATCGACATCACCGACCTCTCCGTGGAGGAGATCAATCAGCTGATCGCCACCGCGGAGGACATTATCGCCAACCCGGTCAAGTACCAGGACGCCTGTGCCCATAAGCAGCTGGCAACGCTCTTCTTCGAGCCCTCCACCCGGACCCGGCTCTCCTTTGAGTCCGCCATGCTGGCCCTGGGCGGCAGCACCCTGGGCTTTTCTGAGGCCAGCTCCAGCTCCACCGCCAAGGGCGAGACCGTGGGCGACACCATCCACACTGTCAGCTGCTACGCCGACATCATCGCCATGCGCCATCCCAAGGAGGGTGCTCCCTACGCCGCCTCCCAGTTCAGTGAGGTACCTATCATCAATGCCGGCGACGGCGGCCACAACCATCCCACCCAGACGCTCACCGACCTGCTGACCATCCACCGGGAGAAGGGGCGGCTGAACAACTTCACCATCGGCTTCTGCGGCGACCTGAAATTCGGCCGCACCGTCCACTCCCTGGTGAACGCCCTGAGCCGGTACGATCACATCAACTTCGTGCTGATCTCCCCCACCGAGCTGAAGCTGCCCCGGTATGTGAAGGAGGAGGCTCTGAAGAAGAAGGGCATCCCCTACACCCAGACCACGGATCTGGAGTCCGTCATCCCCCAGCTGGACATTCTCTACATGACCCGTGTCCAGAAGGAGCGGTTCTTCAATGAGGAGGACTACCTGCGCTTGAAGGACAGCTACATCCTGACACCGGAGAAGCTGGAGAACGCCAAGGCGGACCTGTCCATCCTCCACCCCCTGCCCCGTGTCAACGAGATCACTGTGGCGGTGGACAAGGATCCCCGGGCCGCCTACTGGAGACAGGTGAAGAACGGCAAGTACATCCGCATGGCACTGATCCTGAAGCTGCTGGGCATTCAGGTGTGAGAAGGAGGCATTGACGCTATGAACATCGACAGCATCCAAAACGGCGTGGTCCTGGACCACATCCAGGCTGGCAAGAGCATGGACATCTACCGCTACCTCCATCTGGACCAGCTGGACTGCTCCGTGGCCATCATCAAGAATGTCCGCAGCGGCCGGATGGGCAAGAAGGACATCATCAAGATCGACTCCCCTATGGAGGTAGATCTGGATGTGCTGGGCTATATCGACCCCAACATCACCGTCAACATCATCCGCAACGGCGTGCGGGTGGAAAAGAAGCATCTGGAGCTTCCGAAAAAGCTGGTGAATGTCATCCACTGCAAAAACCCCCGCTGCATCACCGTAGCAGAGCCCCAGCTGGACGCCATATTCCTGCTGAGCGATCCCGCCACTCACACCTATCGCTGCGCCTACTGCGAGACCGCAAAGGACAAGAAGTTCTGATTCCCCGTGACGGCACTGCCCGTTCAGACTGCGTGGACATCCAGTTTTTTCCCCTCCGGCAGGGCCGTATATACGGATTCTGCATTGCAGGAAAGTTTTCCTGCAATGCAGAATTTTTTTTGCAATTTCTGTTGCGTTTTGGAGGAAAATGGCGTATACTGCGGCCCGGATTTCAGAAAACGGAGGCACTCCTATGAAGCATCATCCCTCTTGGACCGCTCTGCGCAGCTACGCGATCACAGCCGGTCTGGCCTGCCTGATGGGCGTCAGCTATGAGCTGTTTGTCTTTCCCAACGCCTTTGCCCCGGCGGGCATCAACGGCCTGGCCACCATGCTGCAATACCTGCTGCACGTCAATATCGGCTACCTCTCCCTGCTCATCAACCTGCCGCTGGTCCTGCTGGCCTGGAAAAAAGTCGACCGGGACTTCGCCCGCAAAACGCTGGTGTTCGTGCTGGTGTTCTCCGCCGTCACGCTGGTGCTGGGCCAGATGGACCTAAGCGCCATCGCCTATGACTCCGGCTCCTCCGCCATCCTGGGGCCTGTGGCGGCCGGTGTGGTCAGCGGCGCTGTGTACGGCTGGGTGATCCGGCAGAACGGCTCCACCGGCGGAACGGACATCGTAGCCGCCTGGGTGCGGAAAAAGCACCCGGAGGCCAGCCTGGTCTGGCTGATCTTCAGCCTCAATGCCGCGGTGGCGGTGTTGTCCTTCTTCGTCTACGGCTGCCAGTTCGAGCCGGTGATCCTGTGCCTGATCTACTGCTATCTCAGCTCCAGCATCAGCGACACCATTTTGAAGGGCGGCAAATCCGCCATGAAATTCGAGGTGGTCACCCGGCAGCCGGAGGAGCTCTCCCGGCAGCTCATGCAGCAGCTGCGCCACGGTGTCACTGTGCTCCAGGCGGAGGGAATGTACTCGGAGACTCCCCGTTCCCTGCTGATCTGCGTGGTGAACCGCCATCAGGTGGTTCGGTTCCAGGAGATTCTGGCCCGCTTCCCGGATACCTTCGCCTGCGTCTCCAGTGTCAATGAGACCTGGGGGAATTTCAAACACGTGGCATAGAAAAACCGGCGGAGGCCGTACAGCCTCCGCCGATTTTTCAGGTTTTTACTCCGCCGCCCGCTCCAGCCGGTCCAAGGGGAACGGCGGTGCGGCCAGGGGCTTCACCGCCAAGCTCATCAGCAGCATGGGGTTGTCATCCGCCGCCACCCGGTTGGAATGGAGCACGCCGCAGATCTTGCAGCGGTGGATGATGGCCCACTCGCCGCCCTTGCGGACCCAGACGGCCACCGGCTCCATGGTGCCGCCGCAGTCGGCGGCCCGGTCCCCCGGCTCGTCATCCAGGTGGACGCTGGCAAGGCAGTTGGGGCAGTGGTTGCGGTGCTGGGTTCCGGCAGCCTGAGGCCCTACCGGCCAGCCGCAGACCCGGCAGGTGAATACATCCCGGCAGGGATCCTGCCGGTAGTCCAGGCGGCGCCGTTTCGGTTTTTGCGGGATTCGCTGGGACATTGGAAATTCCTCCTTGGTGTTGTCTTACTGCCCTCAGCATACCCTGCCGCAGGCCGGTCCCGCAACCGTCAACTCGGTTCAGAAATAAGAAAGCGCCATGCGGGAGTCCGCATGTCGCTTGTGTTCTTATTCATTTCTCAGGCGGGCGATGATCTTCCAAATGCTCTTCGGCGCCAGAAAGTAGGCTTCCGCCAGCTGGTCCACAGAGGTCCCCTCCCGATAGCGCCGATAGATCTCCTGATTTCGGGCCAGGGTCTCCGCCTTGCGGCCATTGGCCGCGCCCCAGGGTTTGCGGCTGGTCTCCCGCCGGGGGATGTACAGATACTCCCCGTCGATATACGCCTGGACCTGGGCCAGCAGGTCCGGCGGCAGCACGTCGGCTGCTTTCATATAGCGCATGATGCTCCTCCAAAGCTCTTGTGATTTGGAATGAGCAGAGGCTATATGCCAAATCTCTTTGTTTGACGCGATAGCCTCTGCTATGCGTCAAACGCCGAAACAAAGTTATTCAATCGCAAATATGTCCCTCATTTCCCCGGCCTCTCCAGCCAGCTCTTTTTCAGCGGAGCAAATTCTTTCCTGCCGCTGTCACTATACCATAGTTCTCCGGGGCAGTCAACATAAATACGTTATTACGGGATATAACGGTTTACCCGTTCACGCATAGCGCAAACGGGTAAACCGTTATAGTGGAAAACTCATCGTCGCAATAGCGACAATGAGTTTTCCGCACAATTACTCTCATTAACCTCTTTCTGGAATCCATCCATACTTACCCATTTCTACTATATTGCCGTTTATTTCGTAGTCCAACCTATATAACACTTCATCCGAACTCGACAAAGCAACCGCTTCAAATTTAACATCCATATCGCTCCTATCATCTGTTTTTATTTGTATTACAACGGGTTGATTGAGAGGAGCTTCTCTTTGAATAACAGTATCTCCACTTTTGATTCTAATCGATCTCACCTCTGGGTCGTGAGAAATTGATACAACCCAACCTGCATCCACATCTTCTCCCACCCAAAATTTATTAAGAAGTTCTACGCCGCTTTCTGTTTTTTCTTGTCCACTCGAGCCAACATACCCTCTCCATAAAAATTTTGTTTTTTTACAGTAAACAGTATAATATTGTTCTCCAGCATCCACGAGATAAAATACGCAATTTGAATTTATTCTCTCACTGAGCAGGATAACTGGAGCTTCTGCCGGATAAAAACGCACAGCTTTTACGGCGCTCTCTGGTGTAAGTCGATACCCAATGAAGACATTACTTATAATCGTAATAACTATAAGTATGGCGGCCATTTTTAATAAATTTGTTTTTGTGTTTTTTTTCAATCTTTCCTCCAAAATTATTTATCACGATGCCCCTGGTATATAATATACTAGGGGCATCGTGAGGGAATTTACTTTTTACCAGCCTGTCTGGAAATTCTGTTTGTATGATGTTGATGCACTGTGACCTACAACAGATCCATTTTCAAAATTTGCATCAACTGTTGTAGTTGCACTAAGAGAAAACGCCGTTGCAAATCCGCTTGCTGCACTGATTTGAGGCCAATTTAGTGTCACAAAATTCACATTATTGTATGGTCCCAGAGTTCTTTCATAAATTTTGCTTCCGCTTGTTACCGCAGGTGGCCACGAAACCGATACTTGCAGCCCTGTTGTTTCAAATGTCTCAGTAATATAAATGGAGCTTGGAGTATAGTCAGGGCTTGTATAAGCAGCTTTACTTACCCCCCCAACAACCCAAAGATATGCGTAATTATTATCAATACTTTTACAAAATGTTCCAGACTGGGATGCTGTTAATGAAACATCTGTTGGAGAGTGTTCACTCGTGTTGAACTTCTTTGACGCGGTAGCCGTAGGGCCCGATGCAAGAGGCATCGGAACATCCGAAGCCATTTCAGATTCTATCTCCCTGATTGCGCCTTCCATATCAGTCTCTGTTAAGCCCTCATCAGTAAACTCATACGTTGTGACAATAAATCCCTGATCGTCATACGTTTTCACAGTTGTGGAGATACCGTTGATTTCAATATTTTCTGTGCTAATCAATCGGTTGTCTTTTTTTTCAAACTCCGTAGCTGAACCTGTAATGCCACATGACAGTACCATCACAAGAGCCAAAACCAACGCAGCAATTTTTTTCATAGAAGCCGCCTCCTTTCAACATCCCTAATAATTCACAAATCCGGAAACAGACACCTTGTACCCGGAATTATTTCTTACCGCAAATGTATAGGTCCCTCTGAGATCGATCCTGATCGTCTGGTTAATGCTCCCGTTGCTTCCTCGTACAGGGTAAAATAGCCCATCGGAGTCAATCAGTCCGAAGTCGACACTCGCTGACGCCGGAGAATAGGACGCCGTAATGGTAACGGTTTCCCCATATTCCATCGGAAAGCTGGTGCTTGCTTTTCTCATGCTCTTCGCAGAAATCTCAAAATCAAACTCGCCTGTGGCTCTTGGTTCCGCGATCTCTGCTGCCTGTTCTCCAATATCAGCTGCAGCGGCCTGAGCGGGAATACAGCTAAAAATTGCAATACAGGCGAACAATAAGCAAAGATATCTTTTCATCCCCATTGGTCTCACCTCCTTCCTGTTACTCCCAATTCAAGTTAAAATCCGGCTCTTCCAACAACGTACTTTCTTCCCCCTGAATTGAATGTAAATCCAAGCCATTTTCCTTCTGCCCTCTTCCATACCAGAAAAGGAAGCATACCAGCAGGGCCAAAACAACGGCGCCGATCATCAGCCGCCTGATCCACTGCTTTTCTTTTTTCTGTACCTTCTGCTCCGGCCCCCTCTCTGCAGCCGGGGCCGCCGGAGCAGGAGCAGGAAGTTCGTCCCCGCTTTCATCCAGCAAATACTCCAGCGGGACGTTATAGAGCCTACTCAGAGATTGCAGATTTTCTATTGATGGCCTGGACGTCCCTGTTTCCCATTTTGTTACGGCCTGCCGGGACACATCCAGCTCTTCCGATACCTCTGCCTGAGACAGCCCTTCTCTTTTTCGCAAACGAGCCAATTTTTTATCCAAGGTCATTGTTTACATCTCCAAATCTATCCCAGTAAGAAATGAAAGTAAACCGCGTGCGGCTTACTTTCCGGCAACCAATGGTTGCCAACTGGGTTTTTTATCCTTTTTTTGAGGTTTCCATGCCCCGGAATGTCCGCTCACGCTGCGCCGCTGCACATATCACGTTGGACTTTCAAGGGGGGCCGGGCAGCGCCAAACAGGGGGACGCCGCCCCCTTCTCAGCCCGGTAGTTGGTTTTGCGCACAGGACCGACATCCCACCCCGCTTGGAAATCGGCCCTATGGTATCATCTCCGGCAGGGGCTGTCAAGCCTGCGGTCCCGGGCAAAAAAGCAGCCGCAGAGCGTTGCTCTGCGGCTGTTTCATTTGGTTTTACAGGCCCCGCCACTCCTCCGGCCGGAGGCGGCTCAGGTCGTGCTCCGCCGCGTCGATGGTGCGGAGCATGGCCTCCTTGTCCCGGTTCAGCGTGCCCTTCAGCACCAGGTAGTTGCTGGCGTGATTCATCCGGAACACGCTGCCGGGGCTGTCCAGATGCTCCATCAGCAGCCGGGTTTCCTCCAGCACCTGGGGCTGGGTCAGCAGTTGGAAGCTGCCGTCCCGCACCCAGTCGTAAAGGGGCGTCTCCGGCTCCACCATCAGTGTCAGCATCCCGATATACTCCGGGTTCATGGCGTTGAAGGCCTCCGCCGTCTCGATGGCGTGGCGCTCCAGCAGCTCCGGGCCGCCCAGGCCCGTGATGGCGGTGACGGACAGCGCCATGCCGCACCGGCGGACCTTCCGGCCCATCTCCACGATCTCGGCGGACATGTGGCCCTTGCGCATCCGCTTCAAAACGTCGTCGCACCCGGACTCCAGTCCCATGTAGACCATGGTCAGGCCCTTGTCCCGCAGCGTCCGCAGCTCCTCCTCCGTCCGGATACGGATGGAGGCAGGGGACGCGTAGCTGGTGACCCGCTCACACTCTGGGAACAGCTCCCGAATGGTGTCCAGGATGGTGTAAAGCTCATTCGCTTTCCGGACTAATGCGTCGCCATCTGCCAGAAACACCCGGTCCACCCGGCGGTACACGCCCCGGGCGATGCGGAAGTCCTCCAGCACCTCCTCCAGGGGACGAATGGCGAAGTGCTTCTCCTTATACATGCTGCAGAAGGCGCAGGTGTTGTGGCTGCACCCGTAGGTCACCTGGACGATGAGGCTGTACGCCTCAGAGGGCGGACGGTAAACGCTTCCCTTGTATCTCATACGCCCAGCTTCTCCAGGGCCGCCATCTTCAGGCAGACGCACAGCACGGCGATGGCCTGCTCCAGCTCCTCAACAGGGGGCAGGGAAGGCGCGATGCGGATATTGCTGTCCTGGGGATCCTTGCCATAGGGGAAGGTGGCGCCTGCGCCGGTCATGGTGACGCCCGCCTCCTTGCACAGGGCCAGCGTCCGCTTGGCGGTGCCGGGCATGGCGTTCAGAGAGACGAAGTAGCCGCCCTTGGGCCGCCGCCAGGAGGCGATCTCCAGCGGCGCGATCTCCCGGTCCAGCGCGTCCACCACACAGCGGAACTTGGGGCCCATGATGGCGGCGTGCTTCTTCATCAGCTCCAGGGTGTGGGCCTTGTCCTTGAGATAGAGCACATGGCGCTGCTGGTTCACCTTGTCGAAGCTGATGACCTGAACGGTGAGGAGCTTTTCCATGTAAGCCATGTTGGCCTCGGAGCAGGCAAAGCAGGAGATGCCGGCGCCGGGCAGGGTCACCTTGGAGGTGGAGGCGAACTCGAACACCATGTCGGCGTTGCCGTATTTTTCACACTCCGCCAGGATGTCCGGGAACTCCACATAGTCCCCCTCGAACTCATGGATACAGTAGGCATTGTCCCACATCAGCAGGAAGTCCGGGGCGGCGGGCTTCATAGAGGCGATGCGCCGGATGGTCTCGGCGGAGTAGATGATGCCGTCGGGGTTGGAGTACTTGGGCACGTTCCACATGCCCTTGACCGCCGGGTCCTGGATGGCCTTCTCCACCGCGTCCATGTCCGGTCCCTCGTCCGTCATGGGGATGGTGACGAGCTCAAAGCCAAAGGACTCCGTCACCTTGAAATGCCGGTCATAGCCGGGGGCGGGGCACAGGAACTTCACCACGGGCTCCCTGCACCAGGGGCGCTCGCTGTGGAGCAGGCCATGGGTATAGGCCTTGGAGATGGTATCGTACATCAGCTGCAGGCTGGAGTTGCCGCCCACGAACACCTGCTCCGGCCGGCAGCCCAGGATCTCCGCGAACAGCCGCTTGGCGGCGGGCAGGCCACTGAGTTCGCCGTAGTTACGCACGTCGACGCCGTCGGACACGTAGTCTTCCGTCTTCTGCATCAGGCTGAAAATATCGCTGACCAGATCCAGCTGCGCCTTACCGGGCTTGCCCCGGGCCATGTTCAGATTCAGTCCCCGGGCCTTCAGCTCCTCGTACTCCCGGGTCACCTCGGCGTATTCCGCCTTCCGCTCCTCGGCGGTCATCTTGGGATAAGCAGTCATTACAGCGCTTCCTTTCTGTTGAAAAATCTTTACAAATCCAATTCAGTATATCGTTTTTTCAACAAACTTGCAACCCCATTTCTCCTGGGCGCAAACACGAAAAGGGCCCCGCCGAAATGGGCGGGGACCCTGTTCCGCTTTCCTCAGCAGCCGCCGCAGCCGATGCAGCTCTCTGCGCAGGTGATGGTGGGGTCGCAGGTAGAAATGGTCGTGCCGTAGCGGACCGGGATGGAGACACAGACCTTCTGGGTCATAGTCACGGTGCACATGGTTCCGTCTGCATTGGTGGCGCAGGTGATGGTGGGATTGCCCTGACAGGTGACGGTGGGGCTGCCCATGACTGCGGTGGGGGACAGGATCACGGAGGCAGTCACATCCACACACTGGGTACTGACCTTGTTGCAGCCGTTCAGGGGGCAGGATTCTTCGGACTGATATGGTAAAATGGGCTCATGCTCATAGGCTTCATTGATACGCAAAGGAATTCCCTCGTTTCATGGAAATTATATCCGGCGTTTCCACCCTGGATACAACCCATCTTATGCGCGGCAACGCCTGACTGCGCCTGTCAGCTCTGCTGAAATTCTGCAAGGGCCCGCCGCAGGAAGTTCTTGGTCTCCGGTCCGCAGAAGGCGGCGTCCACCGCCGCCTCCTGGCAGGCCAGCAGTTCCTCACGGCTCATATAGGCGAATTCTGCGGCCCGGCGCAGCTCCTCCGTCAGGGTCAGCCCGCCCAGGAAGGTAGGATCGTCCCGGCTCAGGGTCACCACCGCCCCTGCATCCAGCAGACGCCGCAGGGGATGATCCTCCCGCCGCCGGTACAGCAGTGTCAGGTTGGAGGTCAGGCAGATGTTCAGCGGCACCCGCTCCCGCACCAGCCGGGCCGTCAAATCCGCGTCCTCTGCCGCCCGGACGCCGTGGTCCAGCCGGTCCGCCTCCAGGAGATCCAGGGCGTCCCGCACGCCATCCGGCCCGCTGCTCTCCCCGGCGTGGGCGGTGCGGCCGAAGCCCGCCGCACCCGCCGCCAGGAACGCCGGACGGAACCGCTCCCCCGTTCGGCCCGCCAGGGCCTCGTTCCCGTCAATGGAGAGGCCCGCCAGCCGGTGGGTCCGGTGGGCTTTCATATCCTCCACCAGGGCCATGGCCTCCGCCCCCGTCTGGGTGCGGGAGAGAGACAGCGTGAATCGGCAGTCCGCGCCGCCCCGTGCCGCAGCCCGGTCAAACCCAGCGGTCACCGCGGCGATGATCTCCGGTACCGAGAACTGGGGCCAGTGGGTGGGGTTCAGGATCATCTCGCTGTACAGGATATGCTCCCGTCCACTCTCCAGCGCAGCGTGCTCCGCCGCCTCCGCCAGCTCCTCCGGCGTGCCCACAAAGGAGCAGATGTTGTCCAGAAAGGCGAGGAAGTCGCTCAGGTCCTCAGCAGAGCAGTCGTACAGCCGCTCCGCCGGGCGGGGCAGCTCCCGCCCCTGCCGGGCCGCGAACCGCGCCAGCATCTCCCCCGGCATGGTGGACTCCAGATGGACATGGAGCTCCACCTTGGGCATGCGCGTCAAAAAGGCAGTCAGATGTTCCATTGCGTTTGCTCCTCTGGTTGTTTTTTCTATAATGAATGTAGGGCACCGGAGGGAACCACCGGACCCGCTGTTTTCCATTATACCATACCGGCGCCGATGTGCCAATCCCCGGAAAATACCCTTCCCTTTTGTCAGAGCCGTGCTATAATTCTGTTAGGATCATGTAAATATTTCAGGAGGAGGGCTCTCCATGGGTGAAGAACAGGAACAGAAATTCCACCAGCTCACAGAAGAACCGGTGAGCCGGGTGATCTCCCATCTGGCCGTTCCCTGCATCATCAGTATGCTGGTGACCGCTTTTTACAACATGGCGGACACCTTTTTTGTGGGGATGCTGCGCAGCAACGCTGCCACTGGCGCTGTGGGCGTGGTGTTTTCCATGATGGCGGTGATCCAGGCTGTGGGCTTTTTCTTCGGCCACGGCAGCGGCAACTTCATCTCCCGGGAGCTGGGGCGGCGCAATACGGATTCGGCCTCTAACATGGCGGCCACCGGCTTTTTCTCCGCCCTGTTCACCGGACTCCTCATCTGCGTTTTCGGCGAGATCTTCCTGACGCCCCTGGCCGCGTTCCTGGGCTCCTCCCCCACCATTCTGCCCTATGCCAAGGACTACCTGCGCGTGATCCTCATCGGCGCGCCGTGGATGACCGCCTCCCTGGTACTGAACAACCAGCTGCGCTTCCAGGGCAACGCCATCTACGGCACCATCGGCATCGCCAGCGGCGCCGTGCTGAACATCGGGCTGGATCCCCTGCTGATCTTCGTCTTTGACCTGGGAGTGCCGGGCGCCGCCTGGGCCACCATCATCAGCCAGTTCGCCGGGTTCTGTCTGCTGCTGGCGGGCTGCACCCGGGGCGCCACCCTTCACATCCACATCTCCCGCGTCCAGCTGAAATGGTCCTACTTCAAGCTCATCATCCAGGGCGGGCTGCCTTCCCTGGCCCGGCAGAGCTTGGCCAGCGTGGCCACCATCTGCCTCAACCACGCCGCCATGCCTTACGGAGACGCGGCCATCGCCGCCATGGGCGTGGTCCAGCGGATCACCACCTTCGGCGCCTCCGCCATGATCGGATTCGGCCAGGGCTTCCAGCCGGTGTGCGGCTTCAACTACGGTGCCCGGCTGTATCACCGGGTGAAGGAGGGCTTCTGGTTCTGCGTGAAGGTGGCCGCCGTCTTTCTGCTGGTGATCGGGGCACTGGGGTTCGCCTTTGCACCGCAGCTCATCGCCCTGTTCCGGGATGACCCGGGGGTCATCGCCATCGGCACGGTAGCCCTGCGGTTCCAGTGCGTGACTTTCTTCTTCCAGGCGTGGATCACCATGAGCAACATGATGCTCCAGACCATTGGGCGGACCGTTCCCGCCACCTTTGTCGCCATGGCCCGGCAGGGCATTTTCTTCATTCCCCTGGTGTGGCTTCTCTCCCTGTCCCCGTTGGGACTTCTGGGCGTCCAGATGGCCCAGTCCGTCTCCGATCTTCTCACTCTGGCGGCGGCTGTCCCCATTCAACTGTATGTACTGCGCCAGATGTCACAGATGCAGCCCGCCAAGGTTTGAACCCGAAACAGGAAAAAGCACCCTGCGGCCGACGGCCGCGGGGTGCTTTCAGGTTGTCTTACGGTCCTCTCATGCGGGCAGCAGCGCCTCCACCGCGGCGGCCAGCGCCTCACCCTCCCGAATGGCATAACTCCAATCCGGATCCTGATAGACGGCGAAGAGCCCGTCCTCCATGGAGAGTACCACGTGCAGGGCCTCCTCTCCGCCGACGACGTTCACCTCCACCATATCCCGGAAGGAATGCGCCGGGAGTCCGCCCCGGGAAATCAGACCGCGGGAGGCGCCCTCCAGCAGATCCAGCACCTCGTCCCCGTCCACCTGGGACGAGATCTCCTGTCCCCGGTAATAGAGCGAGGTGAGCCGGTACTCCACCTCCTCGTCCAACACGGGAGCCGACAGGGACAGCACCACCGCTCCGGCCGCCACTGCCAGCACCGCAACGATCAGCACCACAATGCTCTTTCGCATCCCATCACCTCCTGTTTTTTCCATTATATCCGGCTCCGCTCCCCGCTGTCAAGCAAGAAAGCGCCGCCAAAGGCAGCGCTTTTCTGTTCGGCTCCGCGGCGCGGACAAGCTGTTATTCCGCAGGTTCTGCCCGGCGCAGAGCCTCATCCGCCGCCGCCAGCTCCGGAAAGACGGGCGACCAGAGGCGGAAGCACCGCCCTTCGATCATGCGCCGGTAGGCAAAGGAATCCCGCACCCGCTCCGGCAGGAGGACGCCAGCCCGGCACTCGTCACCATCCTCGTGGGTGTCAGACCCTGCCAAGCGCAGATACTCCGGGTGGCGCTTCGCCAGCTCCAGGGCCCGGTCGTTATGGTTTTCATGGCGGGGATGGGCGTTGAGGATCTCCGTGCCGTGGACAGCATCTTCAAATACCGTGGTATTGCCGTCGCGGTAAGGGTGGGCGTGGACGATCAGTACTTGGTCGTGGAATTTCCGGTAGAACTCCCGGGCGCTCATGCAGCACAGATATGGGTTCGCCCGCAGCCACGCCTCGTCGATACCATAGACCAAATAGTCGTTGTCGTTCTCCGGGAAGCGCAGCTCCGCCCCCAGGATCACATCCAGTCCCAGTTCGTCTCCCCTGGCCTTGGAGGCCCGGTAGCCGGCAAGATAGTGGTCGATCACATGGTCCCAGTTGTGGTCCGTGTCAATCCGGGACAAGTACTCCGGGTGGAGATGATCCGTCACCACCAGGCCGGAAAATCCGTGCCTAGCATAGCGATCCACCACCTCCGCCGCCGGCAGATGGCCGCATTTGCTGGTCTCCGCCGTGTGGGTGTGGGGGTCGTAGAGATACTCTTTCATAGCTGATCGCCTCTTCTTATCCGTCAAGCAGTGCGCCGCGCCGCAGAACGGCAGACGTCTCTCATGTCAACGCCCTGCAGGAGCTGCGCTTCACCAGACTGGGCATCAGGATCTGATGGACGTAGCCCTGGGTGCCCCGCTCGATCTTATCCAACAGAATCTCCACCGCCTGAAGGGCCATCTCCCGCTTGGACTGCTCCACCGTAGTCAGGTCGATCCGCGGCATGGCGGCAGATGCGATGTTGTCAAATCCCATCAGACTCAGCTGCTCCGGCACCCTGATCCCAAGCTCGTCCGCCGCCCGCAGAATCCCCAGGGCGTTGGAGTCCGTGGAGGCCAGGATGGCCGTATAGTCCAGGGGCTTGGTAAACAGCTCCCGGGCCAGCTCATAGCCGCCGGCCACTGAGGAGCGGGGAAAGCTGCTGTCCACAATCCGCGGTGTCAGCCCCATGTCCCGGCAGGCCCGCAGGTAGCCCTCTGCCCGCAGCTGGTGGGTGACGGTGTGCCTGCGGCCGAAGTACAGGATCTCCCGGTGCCCCAGGCTCCGCAGGTATTCCATGGCCAGGTAGGTGGCCCCGGTATTGTCCGTGGTCACACAGCTGAGGGGTTCGTCCCGCAGATCCTCGCTGAGGAAGACCGTGGGCACCTGCTCCGTGTAGACCCGGAGCTCCTCACAGCTCCGGTGCTCCTGGGGGACGATCAGAATCCCGTCCACCTGGCGGCCCACCAGCAGCTTTACCACCGCCTTCTCCTGCCGCAGATCCGGCCCGGAGTTGCACAGCATGAGATTGTAGCCCCGCGCCCGGGCGCTCATCTCCGCGTGGTACGCCAGCTCTGCCATGAACTGATTGTCAATAGAAGGCACTACCAGACCGATCAGCTCCGTCCTCCGCATGACCATGGAGCGGGCCACATAGTTTTTGGTGTAGCCCATCTCGTCGCACAGGCGCAGGATCCGCTCCCGGGTCTCCCGCCCGATCTGTGGGCTGCCTGACAGAGAGCGAGAGACTGTGGAATAAGAGACGCCCGCCGCTCGGGCCACGTCCTTCAGCGTGACGTTCTTCATCTGACTCTGCCTTTCCCGCCGCCGGTGCGGCGCATTCTGCGCAAACGCTTTCCCCACCCGCCAAAGCCGGCCGGAGGCGTATGCCGTCCCATATAGAATAGCGAATTTGCCGGGGCTTGTCAATTACAGAACGATGCAGGGCCTTCCGCCGCAAGCCTTGCCGCCCATAGGTGTTTCTGGAAAATTGAGGAAAACCTTGAAGTGCTGCTTCCCATGGTTTTCCTTTCTCTAGGTAGTCACTCCCCCCTGCGCCTGTGTACCTTCCTATCTGCGGAAGTTATTCTTGTGAAAATTCAAACTCATATTGACTCCGTATAGGAGGATGGGGTAAAATATAGAAAATGTCAGGGTTGATTTTTGGTCAAAACCACCATATTTTTGTGCAGACATTGGGAAATCCGCCGATACACGCTTCTTCAGGTTCGCCCCACGGCACCACCGGCGGGACGAATTTTCAAAAACCTTTGATAACCCCCTTTTCATGTTTTGGAATTTGTGGTATTCTGAAAGCGAAGTAATCGTTTTGCTTTTTCTGTTGGCGCACACACATTGCATTCTCACTTCTCAGCGACCTGTCCCCCTGTCGAACCTATGCGGCGCAGGTTTCCGCGCGGCGTGCAATTTAAGTGAAGGAAAGGAAGAAACACCCCATGAACGAAAAAAAGTGCAAAGTTCTGGCGGCTGAGATCCGGCTGGAAACGCTGAAGGTCATCCACTCCCGGGGCTTCGGCCACGTGGGCGGCTCCATGGACCTGGCGGACCTGATGGCCGTCCTGTACGGAGAGGTTATGAAGTTTGACCCGAAGAACCCCCGGTGGGAGGATCGGGATTGGCTGGTCCTGTCCAAGGGCCACGCGGGCCCCGTGGCTTACGCCACTTTTGGCCTGATGGGCTACTATCCCATGGAGGAAGCTTATACCCTCAACCATCCTCACACCAAGTTCCCCAGCCACACCGACCGGAAGCTGACCCCCGGCGTGGATCTGACCACCGGCTCTCTGGGCCAGGGCGCCTCCACCGCCACCGGCGCCGCTCTGGGCAACAAGATCGATGGCCGTGACAGCCACGTGTTCTGCGTCATCGGCGACGGCGAGGCCGACGAGGGCCAAGTCTGGGAGGCATTCCACTTCGCATACGCCCACAAGCTGGACAACATCATCTACTTCATCGACAACAACGGCTATCAGCTGGACGGCCCCACCGCCGACATCCTGGACCACGGCAACATTGCCAAGAAGGCGGAATCCTTCGGCCTGTATACCCAGGAGATCGACGGCCATGATGTGAAGGCTATCTACGACGCCATCCAGAACGCTTACGCCAAGAAGGGCGTGCCCAGCTGCATCGTGCTGGACACCTGCAAGGGCAAGGGCGCCACTTTCGCTGAGCCCAAGCACGACCACTCCTCCCAGCCCAATGAGGAGCAGTGGGCCGAGGCGCTGGCCGCCGCGGAAAAGGCTCTGGAAGACGCCAAGAACGCTTGAGGAGGGTGAGAGCAATGAACGTGAAACTGATCGGTAAGCATGAAAAGGACTCCCGGGCCTGCCGGGACGGTCTCGCCCTGACCCTGGACGAGATGATGGCGCAGGACAAGTCCATCTGCTATGTGGACTGCGACCTGATGGGCTGCATCAACACCAAGCGGCTGCGGGAGCACTATCCCGACCGGGCCTTTGAGGCCGGCATCGCCGAGGGCAACGCCGCCGGTGTGTCTGCGGGTCTCGCCGCCACCGGCAAGAAGGTTTTCTTCCACTCCTTCGGTACCTTCTCCTCCCGCCGGTGCTATGACCAGATCTATATGTCAGCTGCCTATGCCGGGCTGACGGTCCATGTTCTGGGTTCCGACGCCGGCGTCACCGCCGCGTTCAACGGCGGCACCCACATGCCGCTGGAGGATGCAGCCATGTACCTCTCCATCCCCGAAACCACAGTGCTGGACCCCGCCGACTATGACCAGCTTGCCAGTATCACCCGCCAACTGGTGAACATCGACAAGGGCGTCACCTACACCCGGTTCGTCCGCAAGGGCATCATCCAGGTGTACGGCGAGGGAAGCGAGTTCGAGATCGGCAAGGGTGTGGTGCTGCATGAGTCTGACAAGGATCAGGCCACCATCATCACCTCCGGCATCATGGTGGACGAGTCCCTGAAGGCCTATGAGGCTCTGCAGGCAGAGGGCATCTCTGTCCGGGTCATCGACATGTTCACCTGGAAGCCCCTGGACGAGGAGCTGGTGGTCAAGGCCGCCAAGGAGACCGGTGCCATCGTCACCGCCGAGAACCACAACGTCACCTGCGGCCTGGGTTCTGTTGTGGCCAACTGCCTGTCCAGGAACGCCCCCACCGTACAGGAATTTGTGGGCGTGCAGGACCAGTTCGGTCAGGTGGGTCCCCAGGACTTCCTGATGGACGAGTACGGCCTCCGCGCCGCCAACATCGTGGCCGCCGTCAAGAAGGCCATCGCCCGCAAATAAGTTCAGATACCCGGCGGGGTCCCTCAGGGGCCCTGCCTGTATCGCCATATATCATTTTGAAAAGGAGACAAGAATCATGGATGCTTTTTCCGCTTCCCTGATGGCTGACAAGCGGGAGATTATTTTCGCTCCCACAGTGTACAAGTTCCAGACCTTCGCCCAGATGGCGGAGGAGTTCAAGCTGAACGAGCGGGACGTGGTGCTGACCAACGAGTTCATCTACACCCCCTTCATGAAGGATCTGGGCCTCAAGTGCCATTATGTGTTCCAGGAGAAGTTCGGCGCTGGCGAACCCAGCGAGGAAATGATCCAGGTCATGTACGACGCCATCCCCTACGACAGCTACGACCGCGTCATCGCCGTGGGCGGCGGCGCCATTATGGACCTGTGCAAGCTGCTGGGCTGCAAGCGCCCCGATACCGTCCACAACCTGTACTTCAAGCGATTCCCCGTGGTGCACGAGAAGGACGTCATCGCCATCCCCACCACCTGCGGCACCGGCTCTGAGTGCACCAACATCTCTGTGGCTATCGTCAAGGACGAGAAGGACGGTGTGCTCACCGGCGGCGAGACCAAGCTGGGCCTGGTGTCCGACGACATCATCCCCAACAAGGTGTGCCTGATCCCGGAGCTCCTCAAGACCCTGCCCTACAAGCCCTTCGCCTGCTCCGCCATCGACGCCCTGGTCCACGCCACCGAGTCCTTCCTGAGCCCCCACCGCAAGACCATGACCTCCGAGCTCTTCAGCGAGAAGGCTATGGATGTGATTCTGAAAGGCTTCAAGCTGATCGACGAAAAGGGCCAGGACGCCCGGTTCGAGTATATGGATCAGTTCGTGACCGCCAGCTTCTACGCCGGCATTGCCTTCCTGAAGGCCGGCTGCGGCCCGGTCCACGGCATGAGCTTCCCCCTGGGCGGCACCTATCACGTGCCCCACGGCGAGAGCAACTATATGCTCTTCGGCGCCATCATGGACTACTATGACGAGCACAAGCCCGACGGCGAGATCATGAAGTTCAAGGAGCTAGTGTCCAGCATCCTGGGCTGCGAGGTCAAGGACGCCATCCCCGAGATGAACGCCCTGCTGCAGCGCATCCTGCCCCTGCGGCCCCTGCGGGACTGCGGCTTCACTGAGGCGGACTTCAAGGCCTTCCCCCTGTCCGTCGAGGCCAACCAGCAGCGCCTCATGACCAACGCCTACTACCCCTTCGACCTGGAGTCCGAAGAGGCCATCTACCGCAAGTGCTATTAAAATTTTTCCAGACAACGAAGGGAGAGACGGCGGCTGCCGTCTCTCCTTTTTTCCTTTCGCCACGCGGTTTCTTTCCTCTATACACCGCACCTTTCTTTGCATTTTTGTACAGTACACACAAAAATATAATGAAATCAAAAATATTTTATAGGCGTTCTTTTTTGGATTGAGGATTGACTTTCCGAAAGAGAGCCGCTACAATTGGAAACAACATCAACGGGTTGTCTGTTTTGAAAGGAGTGGAACACCATGGCATTTTACACGACGTCTTCCCAGTCCATGATGATGAATGGTGCGTCCGCTCGCCAGGCGGCGTCTACTTCCTGCGCCTATTCCACGGAGATGTCCCGTGCTTCCATGATGAATATTGCTCTGATTCTGGACGCCATTCTGCTGGCGTCCATTATTATTTGCGCCCTGATTCCCCTTGCCATTCTGGTATCCGTACTGGCAGTGGCCCTGTTTGTTCTGGTACTGGTATTGTTGGCAGCAGAGTATCATCATACGCCGAGATCGCGACGAGGTGCATAACTGTTTGATACAGTAAAGCGGCTCCGCATCTGGCGGGGCCGCTTTTTTGTATAATCTGAACCAAGAAAAGGAGATTGCAAGATGAAAAAGAAGTTCTTTGCCCTCATGATGGCCATGGTTATGGTCCTCAGCCTGGCCGCCTGCAGCAGCTCGGATGAAGCCGACCCCAACTCCGGCGATTCTGCCGGCGGGGAGAGCTCCGGCAGCAGCGCCTTCAAAGTCGGCGTCATTGGCCCCCTGACCGGCGGCGCCGCCATCTATGGCACCTGCGTGGCCAATTCCGCCCAGATCGCGGTGGACGAAATCAATGCCCTGGGCGGCGACATCCAGTTTGAGCTGATGACTGAGGACGACGTCAACGACGCTGAGACCTCCGTCAACGCCTACAACGCCCTGATGGACGACGGCATGCAGATCCTGGTGGGCACCGTCACCACCCAGCCGGCCCTTTCCGTGGTCCCGCTGTCCTATGAGGACCGGGTGTTCACCCTGACCCCCTCCGCCTCCGGCGACGATGTCATTTCCATCAACGACAATGACAACGTGTTCCAGATCTGCTTCACCGACTCCAACCAGGGCTCCCGTTCCGCCCAGTACATCGATGAGAACTTCGACAGTCCGAAGATCGCCATCATCTACAAAAACGATGACCAATACTCCATCGGTATCCGGGACAACTTCAAGGCAGAGGCCGATTCCCGCGGTATGGACATCGTCTATGAGGGCACCTTCACCGAGGCCAGCCAGACCGACTTCAACGTCCAGCTGGCTGGTGCCCAGTCCGCCGGCGCCGATCTGCTGTTCCTGCCCATCTACTATACCCCCGCCTCTGTCATTCTGACCCAGGCCAACGCCATGGGCTACGCCCCCACCTTCTTCGGCGTGGACGGCATGGACGGCATCCTGACCGCCGAGAACTTCGATGCCTCTCTGGCTGAAGGCGTCTACCTGCTGACTCCCTTCTCCGCCGACTCTGAGGACGAGATGACCCAGAACTTCGTGGCGGAGTATCAGGACCGGTTCGGCGAGATCCCCAATCAGTTCGGTGCCGATGCGTATGACGCCATCTACACCCTGTATCAAGCCATCCAGGCCGCCGGCGCCACCGCCGACATGTCCAATGAGGAGATCTGCGATGCTCTGATCGAGGTCATGCCCACCCTGGCCGTCACCGGCCTGACCAGCGCCGGCTCCGAGATGACCTGGGACGAAAACGGTGCTGTGTCCAAGGACCCCACCGCAGTCATTATCGAAAACGGTACCTATGTCACTCCCTGACAGCGGAACACACACTCCACTGTAATAGAGGACAGGGATCGGCTGCCGGAACTCCGGCAGCCCTCCCTGGACTTCTATGGTGGAAACCGACGCGGGGAGCTGTCACCGCCCCGGTTTCTGCCATAGAAGGGGAAAGAGAGGAAAATACTTATGGAATTTCTATCCTACCTGATCACGGGCATCAGTCTGGGAAGCATCTACGCCATCATCGCCCTGGGCTACACCATGGTATACGGCATTGCCAAGATGCTGAATTTCGCCCACGGCGACGTTATCATGGTTGGCGCCTATGTGTCCTTTTACGTGACCATGTTTGCAGGCAGCAACCTGCTGGGAGAGGATCCCTCCGCACTGACCACCGGCGCTGTGGCTCTGGTGTCCGTGCTGCTGGCTATGGTGGTCTGCACGGTTCTGGGCGTGGTCATCGAGGGGCTGGCTTACCGCCCCCTGCGCCAGGCCGGCAGCCTGGCGGTGTTGATCACCGCCATCGGCGTCAGCTACTTCCTGCAGAACGCAGCGCAGCTGCTGTTCGGCGCGAATCCCAAGAACTTCACCCCCGTGGTCAGCGGCCAGCTGACGCTGTTTGACGGACAGCTTCGGATCTCCTATGTGGCGCTGCTGACCATCACGGCCTGCGTGGTCATCATGCTGGGGCTGACCGCTTTCACTGGAAAGAGCAAGATGGGCAAGGCCATGCGGGCCTGCTCGGAGGACCGGGGCGCAGCCCAGCTGATGGGCATCAACGTCAACGCCACCATCTCTATGACCTTTGCCATCGGTTCCGCCCTGGCGGCCATCGCCGGGGTATTGCTGTGCTCTTACTCTCCGGTGCTCCAGCCCACCACCGGCTCCATGCCCGGCATCAAAGCCTTCACCGCTGCGGTGTTCGGCGGTATCGGCTCCATCCCCGGCGCCTTCCTGGGCGGACTGCTGCTGGGCGTCATTGAGGCCATGGCGCAGGCCTATATCTCCACGCAGTTGTCCAACACGATCCTGTTCGCCGTGCTGATCGTGGTACTGCTGGTCAAACCGTCCGGCCTGCTGGGCAAGTATGTGCCTGAGAAAGTGTGAGGTGGCGGTATGAAAGGCTATTTCAAAAACATGAAAACCATCACCAAGGTGGACTTTGCCACCTATCTGGGCGTGATCCTAGCCTTTATTGTGGTGTCGGTCTGCCAGGCCCAGGGACTGGTGAACCGTTCTCTGGGCGGTATGCTGGTTCCCATCTGCTGCTACGTGTGCATGTCCATCTCCCTGAACCTGACCGTCGGCATTCTGGGGGAGCTGTCTCTGGGCCATGCCGGCTTCATGAGCGTGGGCGCCTTCTCCGGCATCATTGCCGCCATGAGCCTGCAATCTGCTGTCCCAAATGATCTGGTGCGGATGATCGTCGCCCTGGTGGTGGGCGCCTTCTTTGCCGCCATCGTAGGTTTCATCGTCGGGATTCCGGTGCTGCGGCTCCGGGGGGACTACCTGGCCATTGTCACCCTGGCCTTCGGCGAGATCATCAAGGATCTGATCAACTGCCTTCTGGTGGGCTGGGATGAGAACGGCCTGCACATCGCCCTGAACGTGGACGGCACCAAGAGCATGTCCTCTCTCGGCCTCAGCGAAAACGGCATCGAAATCATCAAGGGCGCCCAGGGCGCCACGGGCAACGCCCGCATCGCCACCTTTGCTATGGGCTTTGCACTGGTGATGATTACCCTGGTGGTGGTGCTGAATCTGGTCCGCAGCCGGACCGGCCGGGCTATCATGGCCATCCGGGACAACCGGATCGCCGCCGAGAGCGTAGGCATCAACGTCACCAAGTACAAGCTGATTGCCTTCGTCACCTCTGCCTCCCTGGCAGGTGCCGCCGGTGCCCTGTTCGGCCTGAACTACTCCAATGTCACTGCCGTACAGTTCGACTTCAACACCTCCATTCTGGTGCTGGTGTATGTGGTGCTGGGCGGTCTGGGCAACATCTGGGGCTCCATCGTGGCAACAGTTGTCCTGTATGTGCTGCCGGAGGCCCTGCGGCAGTTCTCTGACTATCGGATGCTGGTGTACGCCATTGTGCTGATTCTGGTGATGCTGGCCACCAACAACCCGCAGGTGCGGACGCTGATCTGCCGGATCATTCCTAGAAGAAAGGGGGCAGCCCTCGATGAGTAAGAAATTTGAAAAGGGCAAGATGGTCCCTGTTCCCAGCCATGCCATCATTCCGGAGCGGGACATCGACAAATCCCCCATTCTGGAGTGCAGCCACCTGGGCATCGACTTCGGCGGCCTGCGGGGATGATTTCAACCTGATGATCGGCCGGACGGAGATCGCCGGCCTCATCGGCCCCAACGGCGCCGGCAAAACCACCATCTTCAACCTGCTGACCAAGGTCTATCAGCCCACCCGGGGCACCATCCTGCTGGATGGACTGGATACCTCCGGCAAGACCACAGCTCAGATCAACCGCATGGGCATTGCCCGGACCTTCCAGAACATCCGCCTGTTCAACAACCTCTCCGTGGAGGACAATGTGAAGATCGGTCTCCACAATCAGGAGCGCTACTCCGCCATCACCGGCGTTCTGCGCCTGCCCTGGTACTGGAGCCGGGAAAAGGCCGCTCATGAGCGGGCACTGGAACTGCTGTCCCTCTTCGGGATGGCGGACTTGGCGGACCATCAGGCCGGTTCCCTTCCCTACGGCGCCCAGCGCCGGCTGGAGATTGTCCGGGCCCTGGCCACCAATCCCTCTCTTCTATTGCTGGATGAGCCCGCCGCGGGCATGAATCCCTCTGAGACGGCGGAGCTGATGGAGAATATCGTCAAGATCCGGGACACGTTCCAGATCGCCGTCATGCTGATCGAGCACGACATGAAGTTGGTCATGAGCATCTGCGAGGGCATCTGCGTCCTGAACTTCGGGCAGGTCATCGCCAAGGGCACCGCCGAAGAGATTCAATCCAACCCCGCCGTCATTGAGGCATATCTCGGTAAACAGAAGGAGGCGTGACCGTGGAACCGATTCTGAAAGTCAGCGACATCAACGTCTACTACGGCGCCATACACGCCATCAAGGGCGTCTCTTTCGAGGTAAATCCCGGAGAGGTCGTCACCCTGATCGGCGCCAACGGCGCCGGCAAATCCACCACACTGCAGACCGTCTCCGGCCTGCTCCACTCCCGCACCGGCTCCATCGAATTTCTGGGGGAGAACCTGATGGGCGTCCCGGCCCACAAGGTCGTGGCCAAGGGACTCGCCCAGGTGCCGGAGGGGCGGCGGGTCTTCCTGCAGATGACCGTAGAGGAGAATCTGGAAATGGGCGCCTATACCCGGTCCGGCGGCGACATCGACGCGGATCTGGAAAAGGTCTACGCCTATTTCCCCCGGCTGATGGAGCGGCGGCGGCAGATCGCCGGCACCCTCTCCGGCGGCGAACAGCAGATGCTGGCCATGGGCCGGGCGCTGATGAGCCGTCCCAAGCTGCTGATGCTGGATGAGCCCTCCATGGGCCTGGCACCCATTCTGGTTGAGCAGATCTTCAAGATCATCCAAACCCTCCATGAGGCGGGCACCACCATTCTGCTGGTGGAGCAGAATGCCCAGGCAGCCCTGAGTATCGCCGACCGTGGCTATGTGCTGGAGACCGGAAAAATCGTCACCTCCGGCACCGGAACGGAGCTGTTGGCCTCCCCGGAAATCAAAAAAGCCTATCTGGGCGGCTGAAGTCTCAGAAAAAGGAGAGCGTGTGCTCTCCTTTTTTCTTTGCAATCTGCCAGGCATGTGGTATACTGCTGTCATGACGGAAAGGAGGGATCCCATGCGCGCGGAAGAACGGCGGCAGGCCATTCGGGAGCTTCTGCAGCGGGCAAAGCAGCCTGTCAGCGCAACGGCCCTGGCGGCTCAATTCTCCGTCAGCCGACAGATCATCGTGGGGGATATTGCCCTGCTGCGGGCGGCTGGAGCAGACATCTCCGCTACGCCCCGGGGCTACGTGATCCTGCGAGAGACGGGAGGTCTGGTGCGGCAGGTGGCCGTCCAGCACGATGCCGCTGGGATGGGAGAGGAGCTGAACGCTATGGTGGACCAGGGCTGCACGGTACTGGATGTCATTGTGGACCACCCCATTTACGGGCAGCTGACCGGCCCTCTGCAGCTCTCCAACCGCTATGATGTGGGGCAGTTCCTCTCCCGCTGTGCGCAGTCCGACGCCCGCCCGCTGTCGGAACTGACGGAGGGGATCCATCTCCACACTCTCTCCTGTCCGGATGAGGCGGCATTCGGCCGGGTGTGCCGGGAGCTGCGGCGGCTGGGCGTCTTGCTGGAAGGTTGAACATGTAAAAAAGCAGTTGACAGGAACCGGGATTTTGTGTATGATACGGTTTACAGGTGTCAAGACACCTGTAAACCGTATTTTTTGATTCTACATAAAGCAGGTGTCTCCCATGGAACAGGTCAAAGGCTTTCTGAAGCGCAAAAACATTGTGATCTCCGCCAAGCGGTACGGCATTGACGCCCTGGGCGCCATGGCTCAGGGACTCTTCTGTTCCCTGCTGATCGGCACGATCCTCAACACCATCGGCACCCAGTTCCACATTGGCTTTCTCACCGCCCAGGTCATCACCATCAATGGCGTGGGGTATACCATCGGTGGACTGGCGTCGTTCATGAGCGGGTCCGCTATGGCGGTGGCCATCGGCTACGCTCTCCAGGCGCCGCCTATGGTGCTGTTCTCCCTGGTGACGGTGGGCTATGCCTGCAACGCCCTGGGCGGGGCGGGCGGACCGCTGGCCGTGCTGTTCGTGGCTATCATCGCCGCTGAGGTGGGCAAGGCCATCAGCAAGGAGACGAAGGTGGACATCCTGGTGACGCCCATCGTCACCATCCTTGTAGGCGTGGGAGCGGCCTGGATCATTGCGCCCCCCATCGGCGGAGCAGCCAGCGCCTTTGGCCAGCTGATTATGCGGACCACGGAGCTGCAGCCCTTCTTCATGGGCGTTCTGGTGTCCGTGCTGGTGGGCATCGCCCTGACGCTGCCCATCTCCTCCGCCGCCATCTGCTCCGTGCTGGGACTGACCGGACTGGCAGGCGGTGCCGCCGTAGCGGGCTGCTGCGCCAACATGGTGGGGTTCGCCGTCCTCTCCTTCCGGGAAAACCGCTGGGGCGGACTGGTGAGCCAGGGCATCGGCACCTCCATGCTGCAGATGCCCAACATCGTGAAGAACCCCCGCATCTGGCTCCCTGCCATCCTCACCTCCGCTGTCACCGGACCCCTGGCCACCTGCTTTTTCAAGCTGGAGATGAACGGAGACCCCATCAACTCCGGCATGGGCACCTGCGGCCTGTGCGGCCAGCTGGGGGTCTGGACCGGCTGGGTCAATCCCAGTGACGCGGCTCTAGCCAATGGGGCCGCCGCCATGGCCCCCACCGCCTTTGACTGGGCGGGGCTGATCCTGATTTCCTTTGTCCTCCCCGCCGTCCTCACCTGGGCCTTCGGCCTGTTCTTCCGGAAGATCGGCTGGATCAAGCCGGGGGATCTGACCCTGCCGCAGTAAAGAGACCGCCCGGACCGCGATGCGGTCCGGGCGGGTTTCATTTGTTCAGGCCAAGGAACAGGAGACAGCCGGAGAGAAACATCGGGCTGTATCGCATCAACTCATTACCTGTGGAGGAAATTGTAGCCAGCCAGATCCGGAGCGGAAGGCAGTTCACCATAAAATCCGGCCATAGATTCATGTACGCTGTGACAAACAGCAGGTGTGGAATCAGCGCCAGCAGGCCCAACACCAGCAGACAGCGCCGCAGCATTTGGGAACGCAGGCGGATATCCCCCCACAGGGAGATAGCCGATGGGATCAGAACGCCTGCCGCGGCACAGGCCAGGGGCGGAACCAGAAGGATATAGAATAAGCGGGGATAGACATCAAATGCCTCCATCTGAAGCCGCGTCAGATACGGCTCCAGCGTCCATTCCATCACAAGCCATGCCAGCAGTATCAAAGCACAGATGACCGTGCAGATAATGTACCGCAGCTGAAACCGGGCATAGGGCCGCTCGATCCGTCCCGGGCCATAGATCAGCTCCCGGACGTCGGCGTTCAGCGCCTCCGCCAAGGTGGTCAGGGTCTCGATATCCGGCTGGGTCTTTCCGGTCTCCCAGGAGGACACCGCCTGCCGGGTCACATGGAGCCTCTCCGCCAGGGCATCCTGGGTCAGCTTCTCTCGCTGGCGCAGCTGTTTCAGATTCTTTCCCACCGCGTTCATGGCCTCGCCTCCCGTGTCCAGCGTACCACAGTCCCGGCCCTTTGTCACGCAACAAAGTGTTGCTTACTGCCGCAAGGGCTTGCGGTCCGCTCCAGGATGTGATATCGTTAGGATATCTGAGATCAAAACAGGAGGAACCGCCATGGAATACCGCAAATTCGGAGACACCTACATCGTCCGCATGGACCGAGACGAGGAGATCCTGGCCCAGCTGAAGATCTTCGCAGAGAAGGAACAGGTCAAACTGGCCTCCGTCACCGCTCTGGGTGCTGTGAAGGACTTCACCATCGGCGTCTTTGACACCTCTGCCAAGGCCTATCACTCCAACCGCTTTCAGGGAGTCTATGAAATCGTCTCCCTGGTGGGCACCATCAACACCAAGGACGGGGACTTTTACTGCCACCTCCACATGTGCGCCGGTGACCAGGAGGGCCGCGCCTTCGGCGGGCATCTGAACGAGGCCCTCATCAGCGCCACCTGCGAGCTGGTGGTCACCTGCCTGCCCGGAGAGACGGACCGGGTATTCAGCGACGAGGTGGGACTGAATCTGATCTCCTTCTGAAATCCGCGGAAAAGAGGCTGAGGAGTATTCCTCAGCCTCTTTTCCGCTTTTGGGGGACGCTGTCCTCACCCGAAGGCCCCTGCCGCGTGGTCCCCCAGAGGCAGCTCCTGGAAAATGGATGCCTCCACCGCCTCGTACTCCCCCGGCGTCCGAAGGCGGCGCATTTTCTTGTCATGGCGTTCGCCGCCCTCGAACAGGTGGATCAGGAAGAACCAGACCTCCTTCATCCGCTGGGCCGCCGGGCCCACCTGGCCATAGAAGTCCTGGTAGGACTGATACAGCGTCCGGGTGAAGGTCTGGAGCTCCTGCCGGGTGGCGGGGACGCCGCCCCGGAGCTTCCGCAGCAGGGCCGGGTCCGCGATGGCCCCTCGGCCGATCATCACCGCGTCGATGGCAGGAAAGTCCACCGCAAAGACTGTGCAGTCCTCCACAGTCACCAGATCCCCGTTGTAGCACAGGGGATTCCGGCTGCGCTCCGCCGCCCAGGCGAACCAGTCCCGGTGCACGGGCCCCTTGTAGAACTGCTTCTGCACCCGGGGGTGGATGGTGAGGCAGGCGATGGGATAACGGTTGTAAATGTCCAGCAGCCGCTCGAACTCCTCCGGCTCCTTCACCCCCAGCCGGGTCTTGACGGACACCGGCAGCTTCACGGCGGCGAATACCTCGTCAAAGAACCGCTCCAGCTCCTCCGGCTTTGCCAGGAAGCCCGCACCCTTGCCCTTGGCGGTGACGGTGCCGGAGGGACAGCCCAGGTTCAGATTCACCTCCGTATAGCCCATGTCTGCCACGATCTCCGCCGCCCACAGAAAGTCCGGTGCCCGGCGGGTCATCACCTGGGGCACCACAGGAAGCCCTGCGTTGGCCGCCGGGTCCAGCTCCCGTTGATCCCGCTTGGTCAGGATATGCTGATCCGTAGGGGAGAAAAACGGGATGAAATACCGGTCTGCGCCGCCGAACATCCGGTGGTACACCTGCCGGAACACCACCTTGGTGATACCATCCAGCGGGGCGAAGTCGTACCGCTGGATCATCCCAGTGCCGTCTCCCACTCCGCCTGGCGGAAGCCGGTGCGGACGAAGTCCTCCCCCACCAGAATGGGCCGCTTTACCAGCATCCCGTCGGTGGCCAGCAGGGCCAGCTGCTCCTCCTCGCTCATCTCCGGCAGCTTGTCCTTCAGGCCCAGAGCCTTGTACTGGAGGCCGCTGGTGTTGAAGAACTTCTTCAGGGGCATTCCGCTCTTCTCCCACCAGCCCCGCAGCTCCTCCGCCGTAGGATTTTCCAGCTTAATATCCCGGGCCTCGTAAGAGACGCCCCGCTCGTCCAGAAAGGCTTTCGCCTTCTGGCAGGTGGTGCACTTGGGGTACCACAAAAACAACATGATGCTCTCTCCTTCTTTTGATCTGTCTGCTCAGTAGCTGCTGATCTCCAGGCTCTCGTCATCCCGGCCCTTCTCGATGGCCCGGATCTCCACCCAGTATTTCACCTCCGGACTCACCTCCACCTGGATCCGGTCTCCCACCTGACGGCCCAGCAGAGCCTTTCCCACAGGGGACTCCTTGCTGATGAGGCCCTTTAAGGCATCCTGCCGCAAGGTGGTGACGATCTGCAGCGTCATCTCCTGCTTCGCCAGCTCGTTGTAGATCGTGACCTTGTCGAACAATCCCGCTCGGTCACCCTGGTCCTTCACCTCGATGACCTTGGCAGTGCGGATCATCCGCTCCAGGTAGCGGATGCGGCTGTCGTTGCGGTTCTTGGCCTGCTTGGCGCACTTGTACTCGTAGTTCTCGCTGAGGTCGCCGAAGGCCCGGGCCGTCTGCACCTCCTCGATCAGCTGAGGACGCAGGACCCGGGTCCGGTAGTTGATCTCCTCCTGCATCTTTTTGATGTCCACTTCCGTCAGTTCGTCGTACATGACACAGCTCCTTTTCAGGCTGGGGTCGCGGTCCGGGTCCGTTTGCTTTGCAGGCCTCTCACAGGTGTGGGGAACCCGGCGCAGGTGAAATGCGAAATCGCCGCTCTGCGGCTATTCTACCACGTCCGGCAGGAAAGCACAACCCCGGCGGCTCCCTGCCCCGGCACCCTTTCCTCCGCCGGGAATAGAATGAAGTGTATCACGAGTCGAGGAGGCAATTGAAATGGAAAGCACTTCCAGCGCAGTCACCATGTGCGCCACCGTCCTGCGGGTCTGCCCCTGCGAACTGTGCGTCTGCGACCACGAGAACTGCCAGCAGGTCCTGGTCCATACAGACAACGCCTGCTGCTTCCGGGTGGGCCAGCAGGTCTGCATCGAGTTCAGCGGCGCCATGACCCGGAGCTGTCCGCCCCAGATCACCGCCGACTGTGTCCGGCCGGTGAACTGCTGCTGTTGAACATTTGAAAAAGCCGCCCGGGGCGAATCCCCGGGCGGCTTCGGCTTATGGGTTGCATTGGCCACAGGGCGTATAGCCCTGGGCGATCAGATCCTCCCGGCTGCCGGTATACTCCTGCCGGTTGGCGGTGCTCATGCCGGACACGCTGGAACAGTCCGGGTCGTGAAATTTGTGGCTGTTGGTATTGAGGATGTACGTGGTCTCGCCGCTTTGCGGCTCCGCTCCCTCCTGCCAGCTCTCGCCGGTGGCGTAGTCGATGGTGATGCCGGGCTGGACGTTGTACACATAGACATTGAAGCAGACGCCTTCCCCCTCGTCCTCCACAGACCAAGCCTCCATCTGGACACCGCTGGCTACCAGGTTCTGACCCTCGAACACCGGGGTCACCCGGTAGAGGACGTGGTTGTCCGTCTCCTTTACATAGTCCGCCACCAGATTTTCAAAGGGCAGCATCCCGTCCACATTCATATAGCGGGTGCCGGTGATGAGATTTTCCTCGTTGGCGTTCTCTCCGGTGAGCTGAAAGCCGATCAGGTGACAGCGGTTGTACAGGTACTCCCCGTCGTACTCCCGGTTGATCCAGCCGGAGGGTGTGACGGAACTGATGCTCTCCCGGTCCTCTGTGGGCATCAGATCCTGTCCCACGTTGGCATAGGCTACGCCGCAGCGGCCCAGAGTGTCCAACTCACTGTACGTCTCAAAGGACACAGAGGTCATGTCCTCCTCCGGAAAATCCGGCTGGTTGCCATCGACGGCCACGTAGGGCTCCCCGGACCAGGCGGGAATATCCTCCAGAGAAAAGGAGGTGACGGTGCCCTCCGCCGGGGGCATCATGCAGCCGGAGAGGAGCAGGCACAAGGACAGCAGCGCCGCCGTCAGGGAAATGCGGGTTCGATTCATGGGATATAGACTTCCTTTGTAATGATCTCGTGGGAGAAGCCGGGGAACTCCTCCCGCCGGGCCAGAGTCCAGCCCTCCAGGGACAGGTCCCAGTAAAGGTCCGCCGGATAGGCCCGGTCCCAGCGGTACAGCACCACCCGCTCCACACGCCCGGCAAAGGGCGCCACAGAGCGGTCCTCCACAAAGCAGGGCTCCCCCGGCCCCGCCTTTTCCAAAAACGACTCGTCCACACAAAGGCGGCTCTGCTCCTCCGCCGGGAACTGGCGGGCCGTGGCCCCACTCACCCAGAGGCGGGCCTCCCCGGCCTCTGCCAGCAGGTCCGCCCGCACCGCCCGGTCCCGGCTCTGCCGGCGGCAGTTGAAGGCCATGCCGTTCCGGCCGTCCACACAGGCCATCAGGATCATGCTGCATCCTCCCTTCGCGCTCTTTCTCTACGATACCCAAATTCCGCTCGAAACGCAAGGAAAATTTTTCGGCTTCCGCCGGGGGAAGCCGCCGTACCCCCCCAAGCAGAATATTTATATTGCTGAAAATGGCCA
>ERZ772851.971-NODE-971-length-30729-cov-26.072700_pt1 | contig 30729 bp, 37 predicted proteins | sample MGYA00512137_ERZ772851 | MGnify/ENA primary metagenome ERZ772851 (study PRJEB29015, sample SAMEA2737663) | human gut metagenome | biome: human gut; feature: human-associated habitat; material: faeces | place: China | collected 2012 ... | reverse complement strand
TAATCTATACAACCAATCTTATTGAAAATCTGAACGGGAAAATCAGAAAGTACACAAAATCAAAGCTTTCATTCCCTTCGGACGATGCCGTAAAAAAGACCGTATATCTTTCGCTTATGGAAATTGAAAAGAAATGGACAATGCCTATTTCAAACTGGGGATTGATTATGAACCAATTTATGCTTATTTTTGAAAACAGAATCCAGATATAAGAAGAAACTTACAACTGAATCCTGTTTCTATTTACACAAAATTTTGGACAGTGTCTTATTCACAGATAAAGTATTATTTGCGTACATTTTCAAATGCCAAGTTTATGCATTTATTTATATGTTGTTTATCTAGAGATTCTATTTCACCTTTTCTATTTATATTTTCTATTATTGATATTTTATCGATTGATGGAGACTTGTCATTGTACCAAAAAGACTGATTGTGTGTTTGGTAATAATTTAAGTCCTTTATGGAATAGCTTTTTGAGTTATATTTAAAGCTATTTGATGGTGTTAGATAATAAATCATTAAGAACACATTCACGCAATTTAATAGACTTAATTCAGGTAATTTAAATAAATATTCCTTTATAGTAATAATATCATTTATACCTATCATTTTAAATAAAGCAATAGTGTAAGTTAACGGTGACTTAGTATTGAATTTAGTTCCTAAATAATCGTTCCCTATATAGTCCCTTTCAATAATATAACTATCCATCCCACTTATAATGCTTTTAATGGTTCTAATTGATAAAGAGCTTATTTTCTTCTCAAGTTCATTCGACATATTGTTGAAATCTTCTTTTGATAAACAACATTTATTTGATATTATTTTATATAAATATTCTTGTGCTACTTTATTTATAGAATAATAAAATGGTTGATGACTTATAAATTTATTAATATAACCATTGTAATTAGCATTTTTCCCGTAGCAATGGTAGAAGATATTTTCGGTTGTACTGTTATCAAAAATCGTAATAATATTATCAAAATCAAACTTATTACTATAGTTCGATTTCTCATATAAATGTTCGTCTATATGAGCTCCTAATACATTCAATATGCGAAACAAATGTGCAGGGTCAATACGGTCAAGGTCTTCTATGATTAGGACTGTTTTATAACCAGATGATTTGATGTATTTTAATGTTTCTATAATAAGTTCTGTGTAGCCATCATGTTCGTATAACCCTCCTTTTTGTGATGTAAACCAAGATTCATATTTTTTGAATGTCGTTTGTTCTTCTTTATATTTCTTAGCAAATGTCTTCCCTTTTTCAAGAATTTTATTTAGAATTTCTCCTTTGGGCAAACAAGAAATCAAGAAACTTATTACTTCTTTTAGACTTTCCAAAGTGAATATAGAGTTTGTAATACCTTCAAAATCAATTGGATTTAATTTCCCATCTTTAGCCAATTGAAAAAGTATATCTCGTTTTATGTATTCGAAAATATCCTGGTTGTCTGCAATCGAATAATTGATAGGGTATAAGGTTATAAAATAATAATCATCTTTATAGAGTTTCTTGAATTCATTAAGAAAGAATGTCTTCCCATCTCCAAATTTTGCAGAGAAGATAGTACGTTCATTTATTTCAAGATGAGATTTGAAATCAGATAATTCTTTGTCTATTGGTATGAGTTCCATAATATTAAGATTAAATTGTTTCAGTAAAATTATATATAAAAATTGGATTCTGAAAGTAAGATTAATAAACTGTAAACCTTTTATACCATAAAACAAATTCTATATAATCAACCAATTAAAATCAACAAATTATGAATCTAAATGAACTAAGAGATAAAGCTTACCGTAACGCAGTTGCCCACGGATGGCACGAAGAAAACCTAAGTGATGAACATTTCCTCTGTCTGGTCATATCCGAATTAATGGAAGCTGTGGAAGCTGACCGAAGTGAGAAACATACTAACCGGGATATTTTTGAATATTATATGAAGCAGAGGAGACGGGATGATGAAGAATTTATGTACGCTTTCAAACATGACATCAAAGACAGTGTGGAGGATGAACTTGCCGATGCCTGTATTCGTCTGCTGGATTTGGCAGGACTAAGAAGTGTGGATTTGGGAGAGATTGATCCTGATGAACTGAAATGTTCTGAGGGGTTCTTTGACTGGACTTTTACAGAATCTATATTTTTCTTGGTATGCAACATAACAAACTCAGATTACATTGAAACCCATTCATTCGACAGTTTTCTTCGAGTAGCTTTGATTGAAATTCTGGTTTTCTGTGTACAAAAAGAGATCGACATCTTCTGGCACATCGAGCAGAAAATGAAATACAATGAACTACGTCCGTATAAACACGGAGATAAAAGCTATTGAACATGAAATGCAACTACAGATACCGCATATTCCATGTATCCTTTACGGAACAAGATAGCAACAGAAAACACTCGGTAAGAATATCTATCAAGACTAACGACTTAGGTAATGCCCGCAGGCAAATAGCGGAGAAATATCATGCTGAAAATGTATTACTGACTTATGTGACTATACCTGATAAAGAGAAAATTTAATGATTGACACATACAATTTATAGTTATGGAAGATAAAGATTTAAGAAGACTGGCTGTATTGGCCGCCTTGAAAGTAAAGTTCCTTACAAGCCGTGAGGAACTTTTTTTGTATTCAAAAGCTTTGTATTCTGCTATGAAGTGGGGACAAACGGTAAAATAAAAAAGGGAGCCAGCCCACACGATTAGAAGCCAACTCCCACACACGATTATGATGCAAATATAAGAATTTCCAACTAAATAAACGTGCTATGACAAAAGAATTTTCATCCATAATGGAGCTAAAGGCTATTCGTGAACAAAAATCAAGGCTTTCAGAGCGTGAACAGGAGCTTGCTTCACCGGTCTTGACAGATTTTAAACTCATTCCCGAAGTATATTCCTGGTTCAAAGAGATTCTTTCTGAAAGATCATGTCCACCCAATATTGAAAATGTCACCCAGCGCAAGAAGTTTCTTTTCATTATCTTATTCCTATTTGCCCCCAGCGTTCTGGCCGGCGGACGGCTTCCGAATGGAATTCGGGCAGAGATTGCCCATGTGTTCCCAGATGTCTCCCCGTGTGTCATTTCAAACAATATTGCCGATGTTTCCTTTATCTACCAGCAGTATAAAGATTTCCGGCAGGATATAGAGTATCTTTACAATCAGATTTTGGAAAGGTTGAAGGTCAAAGGACTAATCAAGTAGTTATGATTTGCTGTCATTTTAGTAAAAAAGCCGGAGCGTTATGCTTCCGGCTTTGTATTTATTCCCTAAAATGTCTTTTAAAATATTCTTGTGTGTTAGTTGTTGGCAAAACTATTGGTATGGAGAATCTAATTTTGCTTATACTTTCATTCTGTTGCGCGTTTTCGGACGAAATTCCTGCATTAATAATTTTAGCTATACCTATTCCTGATTTGTTTCCCTCTTTTTCTGTAACAGAAATAGCAATATCCATTTCTATATTCTGAACTCTAGTATATCTGTTGTAAAATTGATGAAGATTTTCATTATCTATGTAAAGATTATTGTCTTTTCCTTGAATATCATCAGGACAAACAAGTACATTAGTTTCTTTGTATTTATCTTGTGTTTCTATTACAGCATCAATTATTTGACTTAATGATTCTTTGATGAATTCTTTTAGTTCCATACTTTATTCTCCTTTCTCAATCTTTATTTTCTTACCACAATGGGGACAAATAATGTATCCGGCTCCAGTAAATTCTGTTTCTCCAATCAGTTCCGATATGGTAACGTTCAACACGTCTGCCATCTTCATTAACGTGTCAAGTGATGGGAATGATTTACCAGTTACAATGTTGCTGACAGCTACTTTTGAGATGCCAACTTTTTCAGCAAGTAAAGCAGACGTTACATTTCTTGCTGACATGATTTCTTTCAGTTGTAAGTTCATAAAGTTCTCTTTAATGTGATTGCTCCGCAAATATATGTAAACTTTATCAATAAAAGTCTATTTGATAAAGTTTGATTTATTAAATGATGTTAATTGATAAATAAAACTTTATCAAAAGTGTTGTAGATAATAAAGTTTGCTTTAACTTTGCATCATCAAACAAGAAGTAATAACAATTTAAATACATACGATTATGAAGACTATTAGTAGTGATTACATCAAAGAGATTAAAGAACAAATCAAAGTTATCAATGAAGCACTCAAAAGAGTTCAAGAAGCTGAAAAGATTCAAGAAACAACATATAATACAAGACAGTATGAAAGAGCCAAGAATGAGGCTATAGACGCTAGTTCAGATGTGATGATTGCATTAGAAGAAGTGGTAAGACTTGCATCGGCTATGGGTTGTGGTATCGGTTTGTACGATATAAACAAGTATCACAAGATTGTAGAACTTGATTTCAGAGAATCACACAAGTAAATAGCAGCAGGGCGAAAGCCCTGCAATTACACACGATTATTAATTTTCAATACGCACGATTATGAAGACATTGAACGAAGAAATCCAAGACATTAAGAACATGAAAGGTTCTAAGGCTGCAAAGAAAGAGGCTTTTATCAAGTTAGGTTTGAGAAAGTATGAGGTTGAACTTCTTCTTTCTGAACTGCCTAAGACTGTCAGAGAGGTTCATAAGTTTACCTTTGGCGTTGAGATTGAATGCCTGGTAGCTGCCAGTCTTATGAGAGAAAGCGCAACGAGAAATGCAATGCCTTTTCAGTATGAAGGTTACAATCACGTTGACAATAATCATTATTATAAGTTTGTTTCTGATTCTTCTATCAGAGGTGAAAATCCTATCGAATGTGTTTCACCTGTTCTTTCAGGTAAGGCAGGTATGAAAAGTCTAGAAACTTGCTGTAAGGCGTTGAATGAAGCAAATGCGCAGGTGAATATATCAACAGGCTTACACGTTCATATCGGGGCTGCAAATCTGTCTGACGAAGCCTATGTGAATGTATTCAAAAACTATCAGAAATTAGAGAGAGTGATTGATACTTTCATGGCACGATCAAGACGGGCTAACAACAGCCAGTGGTGCAGAACACTGCAAGGTATAAGTTTTGAATGTTGCATTACAAAACATGATGTATTAAGCATCATGAGAGGTAACAGATACTTCAAGGTAAACGCTTGTTCTTATGCTCGTCATAATACCATCGAGTTCAGACAGCATCAAGGTTCTACAGACTTCGAAAAGATTTCTAACTGGGTTAACTTCTGCGCTAAACTGGTTGCTTGGTCTAAGAAGAACGTACTAAGTTCAGAGGTTTCTTCAATCGAAGAAATACCTTTCTTGACAGCTAAAGAAAAGTCATTCTTTAAATCACGTGCTGAGGTTCTTGCATGAGCCTCACACAATTAAAATTTGTTTGATATGTGTTGTATTATCTATAAGCCAAAGGGTGTTCAGATGCCAACTCTGGACACTTTAAATAAAGTACAGAGAATCAATCATCATGGGTACGGCTTTGTCTCTTCAAAGCATAGATACAAGACAATGAACTATCAGAGATTTTTGGATCATCTTTCTAAGGTAGGTGTAAATGAAGAGTGTATCATTCACATGAGGTGGGCAACACATGGTTCTAAGTGTAGAAGGAACTGCCACCCGTTTGTCGAGAATGGCGTTTATTTTGCCCATAATGGCGTTTTGCCTATTCAGTCGGTAAATGATATGACAGACAGCGAAATATTCTTCAGAAGTCAAGTTTATCCCCTTGTAATGAAATACGGATATGAATCGAAAGTGACAGAATCCATGATGATGGCTGCTACTGGCAGTTCTAGGTTTGCAATGATGTACAAAGGAAAAGTAAAGCTGTATGGCGATTATACGAAATTGAATGGTGTGTATTATTCTAATTTGAGATGGTTATGAAAGAGAAAGAAATCCTGCAAGAAATAATCGGGTGGCTGGGTAATGATACAAGCTACTTGTCTACTAGGACAGACTATGCCAGAGGGTATAAATCCGGTATAGAATGTGCAAAAGAAATTGTTGAAAGCATCATCTATAAACACGACCCTGATTTATTACGAAACAATTTGCTAATTGTTTCGTATGCGTTCAATTGTTATTCAAAATTGTCTTCATAATGGGGTATCTTTGTATAGATACCATCGCGGGGTAGAGCAGAGGTCAGCTCGTCACTTTGACTTGGTGAAGGTCGTGGTTTCGATTACCACCCCCGCAACTAACATTTTAAACTTTACACGATTATGGAAATACTTACGCTTATCATCAAACAGAAGTTCTTTGACGAAATCTTGTCAGGCAAGAAAACACAAGAATTCAGAGAAATCAGACCTACTACTCAAAAAAAATACTGTCAACTTGATGCTGACGGGTATTGTGTCGAAATAGACGGTATTTTACAGCCTAAGCATTACGATGCTATTCAATTCTTTGTAGGTTATAATAAAGACAGAGCCAGTGCATTGGTAGAAGTCAAAGACGCAAAGATTGAACTGTTTGAAGATGAGAATCACAATTTAATTGAATACACTTATCAAGGTGAGATTTATTTGGCAGCTCAGGTAGTTTATGATCTGGGTAAAGTGATAGAAAAGCATGTTTAACCCTTTAAAATTTTGTTGAGTCAGAACTAACAGAAGTACATTTTCAACGAGCAACTACCGTGGGGGCCGTACTGGATTGACGGACCCTAACACCGGTAGAACTTCTCAGGGTGGTAGATTTATCACACGTAGGCAGCAGTATTACAACGTCCGTACAGGACTTGGCATGAGTGGCGGATAATGACACTGCAAGAAAGGACATACAGCTATATTGGCCTCGTCAGACAGAATACTGACGGGGTTTTGCTGTTTCTGTCCTTGGGTAAGGATTCTTTGGTATTACTGGACATGATCTATCCGAAATTTGATAGAGTAGTCTGTGTATTCATGTATTTTGTCAAAGGCTTAGAGCACATCGAAAGATGGATAGGTTGGGTAAAAGCAAAATATCCGAAAATAGAGTTTGTTCAGGTGCCACACTGGAACCTTACTTACATTCTTCGTGGTGGTTTATATTGTGTCCCCAACCCCAAAGTAAAGCTTTTGAAACTTGCTGATGTGGTGAAAGCCATGCAGCTCAAATACGGACTGTATTACACCTTTCTCGGTATGAAGAAGGCTGACGGCATGAACCGCCGTTTGATGCTGAAAGGCTATGAGGCAAGCGGATATGAGAATAATGGCTTGTGTTATCCTTTGGCCGACTGGACTCAGAAAGATATTTTGTCCTACATGAAGCAGAACGGACTACCAGAGCCGGTAAGATATTCGCTCAAAGCCAGTTCTGGTGTAGGATTTAATCTGGATTGCATGTTATGGCTGGAGAAGAACTACCCACAGGATTTACAGAGGATTTACAAGGTGTTCCCGATGGCAGAAAGAATCCTTTGGGAACATAAAAACAAACAAAATTAATAGGAGGAACGCAGAGTCGGAAGGAGACAAAGAAGTTATCGTGAAATTCTTGCAACAACAAGAAGATTAAGAAACACATATGCCTCAGGAGGTAACATTTCAAGAAATATGACCAACAATCAGCGTATAACCAATGCAGGAAGAAGTGCTACTCAAAATCTTGCAAGAAATTTAAGAGTAGATGTTTCACTTCTTTCTTATCCAAATTTTAGAGATAGACGTGGTTTTACAACAGTTGCAAAAGGTTTAAGTAATGGATAATTAAATTTTAGGAGGAATGCTGAGTTAGAAGAAAAAGTTTAAATGATATTAATGCCCAAGCTGCAAGATTAAGAGCCCAGCTACAAGGAGCACAACGGTATGCAGATGGAAGTAATAGAGCTGCAAGAATTTCACAAGCAGCCGCACAAGCAAGAAGAGTTCGAGGAATGGGGCTTCTTGGAGCAAGAGATTCATCAGGGAAATTGAGGGATAGAACGACTCGGATTGGTACAGGCCGATTCGCTAATGTAAACGGATGATATGGAACTGAGCAAATACATAAAGAGTGAATCGGTGGAACTTAACCGTTCCGCCATTCACTTTGCTGATTATAATCCTAGGAAATTATCAGAGGAATCCCGCAAGACTTTGAAACGTGGTATCAAGAAATTCGGTCTGGTTGGTGGTATTGTCGTCAATAAGCGGACCGGACTAACCGTTGTTAGCGGTCATCAGCGTCTCACAGTCATGGATGAACTCCAGAAGTTCCCGGAAAACGACTACCGAATCCGAGTTGATGTAATTGATGTGGATGAAAAGCAGGAAAAGGAATTGAATATCCTGATGAACAACCCTAACGCTCAAGGTCAATGGGACTATGACGCCTTAGCCAGATTGGTTCCTGATATAGATTATCAGGATGCCGGATTAACGGCTGCCGATTTAAACATGATAGGCTGTGATTTCCTTCTCCAGACAGAGGAAGAAAACTCCATCGCCGATGCCCTAGAGGATATGATGGCACCAGTAACCGAACAAAAAGAAGCAGAAAAAGCTACCAAACAGATAGAAAGAGCTGAGAAGGTAGCTCACATGAAGGAAGTCAAGCAGCAGGTAAAGGATGCTGCCCAGAAACAGGCTCAAGATATGGATGCTTATCTGATGCTCTCCTTTGATACGTTCGAAGCTAAAGCTGCATTCTGTGAAAGATTTGGATATGATCCATATTCCAAGTTTATCAAGGGTGAGGTATTCGATGAACAGGTAGAAAGAATTGAATGATTATGGAAAGTGAATCTCAAAAAAGCAAACATACAGGGCGGAAGCCCAAATTCGATTACAAGAGTGAGGAGTTTCTCTCTCAGGTGGAAACGTATGCCAAGAAGGGATTCACGGACAAAGAAATCGCCTTTGCGTTAGGGTTATGCCCCCAGACATTCTGCGAGAAGAAGAGTGAGCACTGCGAATTAAGCGAAGTGTTAGCGCGCGGGCGTGCAACCATCACCGCTGCTGTGCGTGCGAAGTTCCTTGCTATGGCTTTGGGCGGTATCAAGACCAAGAGTACTGTAGTCAGGAAGTTGAAAGACCAGGACGGCAATCTTACCGGCGAAGAAGAGCTTCAGGTAAGTGAAAGCGAACTGGCTCCGAACCTTCAGGCAATGTCAGTCTGGCTGTATCACCATGATGAAGAATGGAGGAAGGTTGAGCGCCGACAGGACGAGGACGCCGACATTCCAAAGGATATTGACCACGGAATTTCTATTGATTCATGGATTAAAGACAAGTTGAAATGATTGTACCCCAGGCGATATATCATCCGTTATACACCGATAAGGAAAAGTTTATCATTCTCATTACCGGTGGCCGTGGATCGGGGAAGTCTTTCAATGCTTCCACTTTCATCGAGCGGCTTACATTTGAAATGACCCCCGTAGAGAAGATTGTTCACCAGATTCTTTATACCCGTTACACGATGGTATCTGCCGGGATGTCTATCATTCCGGAAATGATGGAAAAGATAGATTTGGACGGAACAACGAAGTATTTCAAGACAACCAAAACCGATATTGTAAACCGGATGACCGGCAGTCGTATCATGTTCCGTGGTATCAAGACTTCTTCCGGAAACCAGACGGCCAAGCTGAAATCCATTCAGGGTATCACCACCTTTGTCTGTGATGAAGCAGAAGAATGGACCTGCGAGGAAGAGTTTGATAAGATCATGCTTTCTATCCGTAAGAAGGGAATTCAGAACCGGATAATCATCATTATGAATCCATGTGACTCTAATCACTTCATCTACAAGAAATACATTGAGAACACTCATCGACTGGTGGAGATTGATGGCGTGCAGGTACAGATATCAACTCATCCCAATGTACTTCATATCCATACGACTTACTTCGACAATATCGAGAACCTTTCTCCTGAGTTCCTGAGAGAAATCAAGGAGATGAAAGAGAAGAATCCTGAAAAATACGCCCATGTGGTTATCGGCCGTTGGGCAGATGTAGCTGAAGGTGCCGTATTCAAGAAATGGGGTATAGTGGATGAGTTCCCCATGTGGTGTAAGAAGGTCGGAATCGGGCTGGATTTTGGTTATACTAATGACCCTACAGCAGCTATCCGATGCGGAATAATAGATAATGCGTTGTATCTGGATGAAGTGGATTATCGTACTGGATTGCTTTCTGGTGATATCATAAAAGCTTTGCGACCCTGGAATTTGAAAGTGATTGCTGACAGTGCGGACCCGCGACTCATTCAGGAAATTCATAACGGAGGTATTAAGATCTATTCAGTTGAAAAAGGTCAAGGCTCTGTCAATGCCGGTATAGACAAGATGCAGGGAATGGAAATTTTCATTACTAAACATTCTTACAACCTTCAGAGAGAGTTCAGAAATTATGTCTGGGCAAAGGATAAGGACGGAAACTACATCAACGAGCCGGAAGACCACGATAATCATGGCATAGATGCTGCGCGGTATTATGTGCTAGGAGAGCTTCTCGGCAGGATTATGAAGCCCAAAGACATTTCAGGAGTATTTGGACATTAAACTTTGAAATATGACTTTAGAAGAAATTTTAGCTATGCCGGAAGTAGAGAGAAAAATCTACTATCTGAAGAAAGGGCGAAAAACCGAGCAACCAAACGCTCACGCCCTTTATAACGACTGGAATCCCAACAAGCATGAGATAGTGATTGATGAGGAAAAATATCCGAAAATCAAAATCACTACCCAGCCTGAGAAACGAATTACAGACCCGTCAACAGGTAAAGAGCATGTCGAGCCGGCGGTGAAGAAAGAAGTTGATCCGAATAGGATAGCACTTCCTATTGAGCAAGACATCGTGAACATACAGACAGCTTTCACTGTAGGAACAGAACCGGTTCTTGATTGTCAGCCGGATGGAACAGAAGAAAACCTTCTTTCTGCGTTGAAGCAGGTATTCAAGAAAAACAAATTGAAATACCAGAACAAGAAGGTTGTTCGTGCATGGCTGGCCGAGCAGGAGGTGGCCGAATACTGGTATGTAGTCAAGGACGACGGCTTCTGGGCCAAACTTAAACGTAAGATTTCAGGAATCTTCGGAAAGTCAAAGCCTGAATACCGTTTGAAGAGTGCTATCTGGTCCCCGTTCCGAGGTGATAAGCTATATCCATTTTTCAACGATCAGGGGGATTTGATTGCGCTTTCCCGTGAATACAAGAAAAAAGACTTGAATGATGTAGAAATCACCTGCTTCATGACCATCACCAAGGATATGGTTCACCAGTGGGAGCTGACGAGCAACTGGACCGACAAAGGTTCTTTCGCACACGGATTCAAGAAAATGCCGGTGATCTACATGTACCGTCCGGAAGCATATTGCGAAAAGATAAAATCTTTACGTGTGAGACTGGAGAAACTCCTTTCCAGTTACGCGGACTGTATAGACTATCACTTTTTCCCTATTCTCATGCTGTTTGGAAATGTGGAGAACTTCTCCGGTGAGTTCAAAAATAGGGTAGTGGAGTTGACTGGCCAAGGAGCTAATGCTCAATATTTAACGTGGAGCCAGGTTCCGGATACGGTGAAATTCGAGGTGGAAACTTTGCTAAGCCAAATTTACGGACTTACTAATACACCTCGCATCTCCTTCGACTCCCTGAAGGGAACTGGTAACGCTGTTTCCGGTGTGACTTTTGATTATGTGTTCATGTCTACCCACTTGAATGTAGAGAACCTGAATGAAACGGTAGGGGAGTTCATGCAGCGTCGTGTGAATTTTCTCATCTCTGCCTTGGGTTCCGTGAATTCAACTCTTGAAGCAGCCTCCGAAACCATTGACATAGATGTTCAGATGCAGCCATATAAGCTGGAGGATATCAAGGACAAGATAGATACCGCCATCAAGGCAAAAAACGGTGAAATCTGGTCACAGCAGCGGGCCATCACATTTGTAGGGAATGTAGATTCTGTTATGGATGAGATTGAAGCCATCAAGGAAGAGCAGTCAGAAAAGCAAAAGAACGACATTGAGAAGCAAAAACAGCTTTCCTCTCTCAAAAGCGCGAGCAGTAAATCTGAAAAATAGAACAATTAAGTCAGAAAAATTACGGGGTATATACAAAATAAACTGACGAAAATCTAAAATATGGACTAATTTATAGCGGTATCCTTATGGTATCGCTATTTTTTTGTGTGATTACTTTGTTATTAGTACCAAATTTAGTATCTTTGCATAAAACGAAAACACAATGGGGTCAAAAGAGAAATTGATAGAACGGTTCAAGAAGCTGCCAAAGGACTTTACCTTTGAAGAAGCTCTTTCTTTACTTGGCTACTTCGGTTATACTAAGCACAACAAAGGGGCAACTTCGGGTTCTCGTATCCGATTCAAAAACGAAGAAACAGGGCAGTATATAGATATACATCGTCCTCATCCTGGAAGTATAATGAAAGCGTGGATGATGAAAGCGATTTACCAACATTTGAAGAATAACGGTTTAATATAAAGAATTATGGATTATTTGGAATACAAAGGTTATAAAGGTTCTGTTGAATACAGCAAAGAGGATAATTGTCTTTGCGGTAAGGTGCAAGGGATGGGCAATAAAGCCTTGATTCTTTATGAAGGAACCACCATTGACGAACTCCGAAATGATTTTGAAGAAGGGATTGATAGCTATCTCGAAGGATGCAAAGCGGATGGGATTGAGCCAGTAAAGCCTTTCAGCGGGAAACTCAACCTGCGTATGCCTTCTGAGCTTCATGCCCGTGTAGCCGCATTTGCCGCAAGTACAGGAATGACCATTAATGATTTTATTAATAAGGCTATTGCCAACGAGCTGGAGCATGACTGTGCGATGTAAAATGCTATAAATTGAACCTTTTCAGCGTGATTACTCCGGTAGTCACGCTTTCTTTTTACCTAAAAACGAACATTCTCCCAATTGTTTCGTATCGTTAGCCTTAAAATTTCCACCTCCTTTTCTCTATCTGTAAATTTACCGTATGAAATTATCAATCAAACTCATACGGTATGACAATCTTTGAACTAATCTTGGCAGGACTGCAACAGAAGTTTCCTGGGGTGGATACTGCCACACTTACCCGTATCGCCACAAAGAAGGCAGAGGGTGTAACGGACGAAACGAAGGTAAACTCCATCGTTGAGGGTATCTCATTTCAGGACGTGATGCAAAACTATGGTGATTTCCGTGCAGGACAGGCTCAGACTTCCGCAGTTTCTAACTACGAGAAGAAGCATGGACTGAAAGACGGAAAACCAATCGAGGAACCGGAAGAAAAGAAAGACGAAAAGAAGGATGAGAAAAAAGACGAAGTTCCTTCATGGGCGCAGGCTTTGATTGATTCCAACAAAACCCTTTCCGAAAAGCTTTCTGCTTATGAATCAGAGAAAGCGCAGGCGCAGCGCAATTCTCAGATTTCAGCAGTGGCGAAGAAGTACGGTATTCCCGAATTTATGCTGAAAGACCGTAACATCCCTGAGAACACAGACTTGGATACTTATTTCAAGGACATGAAGCAGGATATGTCAAACAGCGGTTTTCAGTTCGCTAAGGCTCCAGAAACTGCCGAGCAGAAGCAGGAGAAGGAGTCAAACGAGATTGTTTCCTTAATCAACAAGGGGACTGAAGAGATTAACAAACAGAATTAAAAACAAAAGGTAAAAAGATTATGCCAGCAGGATTTAAGTATGATTTGAAACCTATTGAAAAGACAATGCCTGAGCTTTGCCGCTTTGAAACAGTGTATCGTCTTTCCGGAGGTTTTAATTTGGATACAACAAACTTGACAGGTATTGACAAAATACCGCCTATGACACCGCTAGTCATTGATTTCAAGACTCGCACGGCTAAAGCGGTTGTGAACGTGGAAGTGTATGAAAAATACACAACTGGCACTTCCATGAAAATCAAGAAAGGCTCTTTGGCTTATGTCAATATGTTTATCGGAGACGGTACAAACGGAGCTAAAGTAACGAAAATAGACAAATCGAACGCAGAGTACGATACGCTTACATTGGGTGCTGCATTCGGTACGAGTGTTACGGTAAACGCAGGCACTGTCCTATTCGAGGCATCTGCTCAGGAGGGAACAGAAGTAAAAGCATCAGCCAACGCTTTGAACTACGCATGGACGAAAGTAGAAGCAGGTGCAACTGTAACAGCTATCGGACGTGCTTACGAGATTAGAACATCCAAATTGCTTGTTCCTGTATCAGACAAGGACAAGGAAAGTTTGGGTGACAGATTTATGTTCACTTATTAAAGAAAGGAGGGTAATATGTATTTGACTGTTCAGACATTATTGAATGACCCGAACATCGTTAAGGCGGTAATCGACCGTGTGATTGCTCTCCGCCTGGATACGATTTACTGGAAAAAACATTTGGACTTCGAGGAAACGAGAAGCCGAGTGTTCAAGACTTATCTGGGTACGGTGACTGGTGTCACAGCCGGTTCGGTTATCGACCGTAACTCCGGTAAGCCGCTGCGTGAGCGCAAGTCTCTCGGAAGCGGATATGGTGAGGTGGCCTACATGGGTGACCGTTACCAGATGGATAACGAACGGCTGGATATGTTGCAGGAACTTATCAACAAGTTTAACAGCGCACGCCCGGCAGACCAACAGGCCGCTATCAACGACATTATCAACTATATTGTTGATGACTATCGTCAAGTGCTACTTGCTCCCCATAAACGTATGGACATTGTAGATGGTGCTTTGCGTTCTGACGGAAAGGCTGAAGTTAAGGTTGACGACAATCCGCAGGGTATAGCAATGCTTGATATGGAATTGCCGGTTAATCGTATCACTCCTCAAACTGGAGACAAAGACCACTTTATCAAGTACCTTATGGACAAAGTAGTTGAACTCCGCACGAAGTATGGTATGTTTGTATCGATGGAAATGTCGCGAAAGACATTCATCAACGCTATTGTAGGTTCAAAGGATTTCGGTGACTTCTACAAGCAGACGCTCAATCAAAGAGAGGTACAGCTTGCTTCCGGCCTTATGACCAGCGAAATGGCTTCTACCATCTTCCAAGGTATCGGCTTGCCTCCTATCGTTATTAACGAGGATATGGTGGAATTGTCTGATGGTACTTATCACCAGGTGTTCAAGGACAACCGCATTTCGTTGTTCACCACTCCTAAGCAGGGAAAGATGCGCTGGCATACCCCTTACGAGATTACAGATCCTGTTCCCGGTAAGACATATACGACCTCGGAAGGAGGTATGTTCATCTCGAACATCAGAACTGAAGAAGGCCGTTTCATGGAATACGGAGCAGAGTGGATTCCGGAATACATCGCGCCGAACAAGATTACCATCTTTGACCTTGATACGATGTTGACATGACAGTAAACGACTACATATCACAGAAGTTTCAGACCTTCGGCATTAATTTGTCGGAGGCTGACCTTTTGGAGATAAGTTTGTCTTCAGAGATAAGCGGAGAGGATGAGATGGACCAGTCAAACATCGGTCTCGTGTCGGTGGCTATGGCTAAGTTCATCCCCTCTCTATTACTTAGAGCTACTTCTATTAGTGAGAATGGTTTTTCTATGTCCTGGAATATTCAAGGAGTAAAAGAATACTATTCTTTCTTGTGTAAGAAATATGGACTTGAAGATACGCTGTCGGATAAACCTAAAGTCAGATTCCTATGATATTTGCTCCACATACATTACAGGTTAAGGTCTTTACTCCGATGGAAACGGACGAGTTCGGCCGGCCCATTCCCGGAACCGGTGGAGAAAGCTGGCAGGACGTATGTAAATGCCGTTGTGATGATAACTCGACCAAGGAGTTTACTTCGGAGAACGGCGAGGTGTACCGACCGAATTACCATGTAGTCTGTGAGAAAAGAATCTCACTGAAGGCTGGTGATGAAGTCAGATGTATGGATGGTGAGAATATTAGGGGAACTGGCAGGGTTTACATGGTAAAGAATACGAATTATTTGGGCTACTCAGAGATATGGATGTAAAGTTTGATTTTTCGGACGTGGATGGCTTTTTCGACCAAGGTTATGCCGAGGTGAAAGCCGTTGAAGAGAAGGTAGGCAAAGAAGCTGTCGATTATGCAGTGGAGCATGGCAGTTATCAGAATCGTACCGGCACGCTCCGCAAGTCAAACAAGTATGCAGTTCAGGATGACGGACTAGAGTTGAGGAATGAAGCCGAATACGCTTCTTTCGTTGAATCCAAAGGTTACGAAGTCTTGACAGGTGCAGCCATATATGCTGAGAAACGATTAAAGGAGGAAATCAAATGAAGAAATACATTGGAACAAAACAAGTAGAAGCAGAACCTATGACTATGGGTAATGCTTATAATAAAGGATTTCTGCAAGCTGGCAAAGTTCCATCGGAAGCCGAAAAGGATAAAGCTGGCTATCATGTGAAGTACAAAGACGGTTATGAAAGTTGGTCGCCGGCAGAACCGTTTGAAGCTTCGTATCGTGAAGTGTTGGAAGAAAGTGAAAATATGTGCTTTGGTGATGCTATTGAAGTCCTGAAACAAGGTGGTGCAATCCGAAGAGCAGGCTGGAACGGTAAAGGATTGTTTGTTATCAAACAAGTTCCAGCGCATATTGATAGCAACATCATTCCGAAAATGCAGTCACTTCCACAGTCAGCCAAAGACCTTATTCTGAAAGGTAAAGGCTTTATCGACTACACAAGCCAGTGTCTTATCTACAATGAGAATACTGGACGAGCTGATTCGTGGGCTCCATCTATCAGTGATGTTTTTGCAGAAGATTGGGAGATTGTACAATGATAGTGACCACCGACATAGCGAACATACTTTACCGTGACTGCCAGACTTTCGGCATTGACATCGTTCCTCACGGAAAGAAGCTGACTGGCGAATTGAAATCAGAAAGGATTGTCATTCACGCTAAGAAGCAGCAGCCGGGCACGTACTGGAAGAAATCCTTCGTCGAGGTGAACCTTTGCGTCCCCGACCTGAAGGAAGGTGAAGCCAATACCATCCGGCTGACCGAACTGGAGAAGCAGGCACAGGGATTGTTTGACGGTGTTACCGGTCGCTATGACGGTACAACCTATCATTATTCTATCGAATCAATTGGAACGGAGGAGGACACTGCTTTAAAGTGTCATTATGTGAATGTAAGAATTTTGTTTAAAGTTTTAAATGTGAAATAATATGGCAGAAGCAAAGAAAGTCACAGCCGCTAATATCAAGAAACTTTGGTATGGCGAAACAAGCGAGATTACCGCAGATTTGACAGGACAAGCCTTGCATACTCTTTTACAGGGTGAAACCTTGAAAGAAATCAAGAATATCCATCAGGACACATGGACGATTGAAGAAGCTGAAGCAAGCCGTACAAATTATAAGAACCAGCTCACTAGTCAGGTTTACAGAAGTGACAAGGAGATGGGTGATGTAACTGTAAACTTCACTATTGGTGAGTATGACTATCCGAGCAAAAAGGATCTTATGGGCGGTGATGTCATCAACACTGATAAGGGCTGGAAACGTGCAAGAGGCAAGGTGAACATTGAGAAGTTACTTGTTGCTTTGACTGACGATGACCAGTATTGTGTAATTCCACGTGCTGACATTGGTGCACGTGAAGCCACAACAGACAAGGCTGTCGGTATTCCTGTAAGTGCGGTGGAACTGGAACCGAAAAATTCAGAGGTTGCACCAGAATATTGGTTTGATGCAGAAGAAGTGAAAGAAGCATGAACAGATGTAAAGGTCGTAGCAACGCCTTCTGATGCAACAGTTAAGCTGGACGGGCAAACGGTCAAGACCAAGAGGGTGAAATCTGGGACATCCGTTTCCTATGAGGTTTCAAAGGCAGGCTATACCACACAGTCAGGAAGCATACCTACCTCCCTGTCTGATGCTTTCAAGACCGTTGAGAAGAAAATAACTCTCGTTCAAGAAAGTGGCGGTTAGTTTTCAGGATGTTTAATGGGTGGGGCTTCGGCTTCACCCTTTTTCTTTTAGTTATGAATCAAGGAGCAAAAATAGTAACAGAATCCATTATTGGCAGTGACTTTAGAACCGTATTTGTCGCCGGGAAAGCCTACACGGTCTACCCACCTACAATACATAAACTGTCAGGTGCAATATCTCATTTATCCGGAGTACAAGAGGCTGATAACTTAAAAGACGTTTTACTGTCTTTAGGAGAAAGTGAAACTTACAGTAAGGCATTATCTTGGCTGATTACAGGTGACGAAAGTTTGAGTGAGGAGTTAGCCAAAGGAACATACGAAGAGAACGTGAATGCCTTGGATGAAGTCTTCTCTATGATTGACTCAAAGGTTTTTCTGAAAGCTGTCAGCTTGGCGAAGAACGTAAGTCTGCTGGCAGCGAAACCGAGGTTGTAGGGAATGACACCCTTTTGGGACAGATTGCATCGTTCATGGAAAATCTGCATCTGTCCTATCGGGAAGTGGTTTATGAGATACCATACAGAAACTTAGTATTAATGCAGCGTGATAAATTACATACCGTTACCGGGACGAAGGTTACAAAGGTGAATGGTAAGGATATGGCTTCACGGAGAAGAAGAAACAAGAAATAGATATGGCTACACTATATTTTAAAGTCAGTTCAGATTATGATGAGGTTATCCGTCTGAGACAGGAATGTGAGAAGCTGGAAGTCCAGCTCAAGAAGATGGACGTAAACAAATCCCCCGCAGCAGCGAGAGCCTTGGAAACCCAACTCGCATCAGCTAAACAGCAAATGATGGGACTGGTGACGGAAGCGGCCAAGGCTGGTGCTGTGATGGAGAATGATTTGAAGAAGAAACTCAATTCCGCGTCAAAAGCTTCCGATGAGCTGACAGAGGAAATCATCAAACAGAGAAAAATTATCCGTGATACTCAGGATGATGTCAGACGGCTGTCTGATGAATATTCAAAGATGGGTAAGTATTCTCCTAATTCAAAAGCTAAATTGGCTGAATTGAATACGGCTAAAGCAGCTTTGAACGAGCAGAGATATTCCCTTGGCGAGTTACAGGACCAACAGGCCAGAAACAGGCTAGAAGTACGGAAACTGACAAGGGAGTATAAGGAGTTTGCCAGTGGAACAAACAACGCTGATGAGATAGTAAAATCCTTGACGGATTCTTTAAAGCGTACAGCCGCTGAAATCGGTGGACTGGTGGCGATAAAGAAATTCGGCTCCGATGTGATTGAAGCAACTGGAAAGATGCAGCAACTACAGGTAGCTCTTTCAACTATCCTTCAGGACAAGTCAAAGGCAGACCAGCTTATAGCGGAGATCGTCCAGTTTGCTGCAAAGACACCGTTTAATCTCGATGATGTGGCTACTGGGGCGAAACAGCTTCTGGCATACGGCTCATCTGCTGATAAGGTTATTGAAGAACTTTCCATGTTGGGTGATGTGGCTTCCGGATTGCAGATACCTATCGGACAGCTTATTTATCTGTATGGAACATTGAGAACGCAAGGACGGGCCATGACAGTAGACATCCGTCAGTTCGCTGGACGAGGTATTCCAATCTACGAAGAACTGGCTAAGGTTTTGGGCGTTTCAAAAGACCAGGTAGGTGAACTTGTGAAAGAAGGTAAGGTCGGATTTAAGGAGGTCGAACAGGCTTTCAAGAACATGACATCCGAAGGGGGGAAGTTTGCCAACCTTATGGAAGGTTCCGCCGGAACATGGCCGCAGCGACTTTCGAATATCGAAGATACCCTCTTTCAGAAAATGAATGAGTTCGGGAACAAGTATAAGGAAGTGTTCGAGTTTGGCATCGGTACAACCGAGGATTTGGTGGAAAGTCTTGATGACGTATTGTCTGTCATGGGCGGACTGATTGCAGCTTACGGAACGTATAAGGCCGCGTTGATTACCGCAGCCGTAGCGCAGAAGGCTGTCGGATTCGTTGAAAGTATCCGTCTGATTGGAATGTACAGGAAGGAGTTGGGACTGGCAACTGCGGCACAGCAGGCTTTCAACGTCGCTTCAAAATCCAATGTATATGTCACTTTATTGGCAGCATTGGTAGGAATCGGTACAGCGGTATATATGTTCACAAAAAGGACAAACGAAGCCACTGTAGCGCAGGAGACACTTAATTCGGTAAACAAGAAGGCCGATGAAGAATTTTCCAAGCAGGCAGCAACGGTTGATAGGTTGTCAGGCGTACTGAAAAGTGAAACTTCCTCACTGGGACAGAAAAAGAAAGCTTTGTCTGATTTGCAGGCTATCATCCCTTCTTATAATGCAAGCCTTGACGAAGAGGGTAAATTGATAAACAATAATACCGAAGCCATTAAAGCTTATCTAACACAACTAGAAAAGCAGATACGGATGAAGGCAGCAGAGAAAGAATTGACAGAGCTGTATGAAAAGAAGCGGACTCAAGAAAAAAGACAGAAAGAAGCCATAGCAAACTACAATGAGGCAAAATCTTTGTACAATTCATCCGTAACAATGACTGGAAGCACATTGCAGAACAGAGGGGTAAATACAGGTGTGGCAGTATTCTCTCAAAATAGTGCCATAAACAATCAACTCAAAGATAATGCGAATAAAGCCAAGAAAGAACTGGATTCCGTAAACAAGGAATTGGGAGAAACGGTTTCTGCTATCACAGAACTAGAAAAAGAGATTGAGAAATCCTCTCTATCCGATAAAAAAGAGGTTACACAGTCTTCAATATCCAAAGAAGTAGAGAATGCCACCAAACGTATCAACACACTTAAACAAGAGATTGCCGACCTTCGTAGCGGAAAATTGCAGGCAGAGGCTGGCAAGACTGTAGAATCTTCTATCAAGGCAAAGGAAAAAGAGTTGCAGAGTGCAGAAAAGACGTTGGAAACACTTACCGGCGTCAGGAACAAGGATGTGTCAAGAGAAAACGCAACAACATTAGCCGGAGGGAAACTTTCAGACTTGGAACGTAAACAGGCATTAGAACGTGCAAAAGAAGCTGTAGACTTAGAAAATCAGATTGAGCAAGCCCGTATAGACGCAATGGCTGACGGTGGGGATAAAATCCTTGCTCAACGTGAACTGAATAACAAGAAAGAAATGCAGGCCATTGACCAAGCTAAAGAAGAGTATATTCAGAAGGAAATCCAAAGACAAAAGGAAATTTTTGACGCAACAGAGGAACTGAAAGCAAAGAAAAACCCTAAATACAAAAAACGTGGTTTTGACTCTTCTACTGTTACTGTAGACAGTTCCTCTTTTGACATCCTAAAAGAAAATACAGACAAGCGGCAAGTTCAGGAAGATTTGAATGCACAGCGGGAAGCTATGAATGCTTATTTAGCTGAGTATGGCACCTATATGCAGAAGCGTCAGGCTATTATTGAGCAATATCAGGATAAGATCAACAAGGCTACTACCGAAGGAGAAAAATTAACCTTGGGCAAACAACGAGATCGTATCTTATCCGGTATAGATGAACAAGCTAACAAGACAACTTCTGCTGTTTCCCAGTTGTTCGGAGATATGAAAGACAAAACTCTGAAGGACCTTGAGGATATCAATGTAGCTGGGCAAAAGGCATTAGAGTTTCTGAAATCCGGGCAGTGGGACGAACAGAAAGGTAAGGAACTTGGAATTACCAAAGAGAATTTTGAGACTTGGAGTAATGATCCGGAAAAGATAAAGGCTATTTCTGATGCCCTAGTAAATAACAGAAAAGCCGCAGATGATCTCCAGCCAGCTTATAAGAAAGTTGCTGATGGTATAAAAGATGCGTTCAATGCCGGCAATGACAGTAAGAAGCTCGAAGAAGCTCTTGCAAGAATCAAGAATGGTCTGAATGATATTATGCAGGTAGGATCATTCCTTTCTGATACATTTTCTTCTCTTGGTGATGCCTTTGGTAATGATACTTTTACAGATATTGCAGATGGTATTAACGTTGCTATGGATGCTGCTAATTCAGCAATGCAAGGAGCACAAGCTGGATCTGCATTTGGCCCTTGGGGGGCAGCAGCTGGTGCCGCTATAGGTTTGGTTACCTCACTTGCTTCTTCTATAGCAAAAATCCATGATAAAAAGAATGAAAAACGTATTCAAGAATTACAAGATCAAATTGAAGTTCTTGAGAAATCATATGAGAGACTTGGTAATTCCATTGAAAAGGCATATTCTAAAGATGCTTCTAATTTAATTAATCAGCAAAATAAACTATTAGAGCAGCAAAAGGTTCTCATTCAACAACAGATTAGGGAAGAACAAGATAAAAAAAAGACAGATAATGACCGTATTAAAGAATGGCAACAGCAAATTGAAGAAATCAATAATTTGATTGAAGAAAATAAAGAAAAAGCTGTAGACGCTATTTTTGGAGAAGATGTAAAAACTGCTATAGAAGACTTCGCTTCTGCATATGCAGAGGCTTGGTCTAACGGAGAAGATAGAGCCGAGTCAGCAAAAGACGCGGTGAAAAATATAATGCGCCAGATGGTTACAGAGTCTATTAAGTCCGCAATTCAAGCTTCTGGATCAATGGAGAAAATAAGGCAGAAACTTCAGGAATTCTATGCCGATAATGTCCTTTCAGGATGGGAGCAAAATTATATCTACAATATGGCTGAAGAACTCCAGAAAGAGTTGGATAAACAATTTGGTTGGGCTGATAGCCTTATGAAGGATGACTCCAAAGAGCAACAATCTGCCTCCGGTAGAGGTTTCGGTACAGAAATGACTCATGAGGATGCTGGTGAATTAAGTGGGAGGTTTACTGCTGTATATGAGTCAAACCTTCGCATAGAAACAGCTACCCAACAACAGACGATTGCTATTACAGAACTTCGCGGATCAATTTCCAGCTTAATTACTCAGGCGCAGGGTATGTATAATATTGCTGATGAAACACGCACTATATTAGCTAACTCCTATCTAGAATTGCAGCAAATCAGAGAAAATACAGGCGAGATTATTAAGCCAATTAAACAGATACAAAAAGATATAGAAGAAGTAAAACGTAACACATCAAGATTATGATAGAAGTAAAGGATATTTTAAATAAAGCGATAGGATTAGGGGCATGTTCTCAATCATCTAAGGCTACAGATTGGAAAAGTCTTGTGTGGCTTTTTTTCTCTCCTCAGGGATGTGAGTTCTGTAAAAGTATTAATTACCCTTCACTGGAGATGTTTCGCTCAATGAAAGGAAATGTAGAGTCATTCGGAGTACATATAGAAGAAAATGTGAAAGCAGTAAACGAGGATAAGGCCATAATCGGAGGTACTGCTGAATTGACTTTTCAAGGTACGGATAAAGCTTATAAAGTAATTATCATGCACAGTGGCAATGTTCGTATTAAAATAAGTAATTATGCAGTTGTCCGTATAGAGAATATTAGTGGTAATTATGAGATTATTAACGATGGAACAGGAAAGGTATTAATATGAGTGGGGATTTAATTATTAACGATAGAGATGCCTTGACAACATGGGGTGTTCGCATGGGGGACGGTTTTCTCGATGCAATTGACGGATTCAATGAGATGAAAGACTACATTGAGGATGAAAGCCGGCTGGAACATGGCAAACGCGTGATTACTGAAAACGCAAAAGTAGACTCGCGAGAAATCACTCTACAGTTTACGATCGAGGGAAATTCAGAAAACGATTACCGATCAAAGAAAAAAGCCTTTCAGACAGAATTAGAGAAAGGTGCTGTAAATATTAAAGTTCCAGCATTGGGAGATGAAATCTATAAGTTGATTTATCTAGGGAAAAGCATTTCTTATGGGATGAGTTCTGACCGCTGTTTTGGTAAAATTTCGAGCAAATTTGAAGAGCCTAATCCTATGGATAGGAGTGAATAACGAACATTCACCTTATTGTTTCAAATGGGAGTCCTGATTTTTAGGGCTTCCATTTTCTATTTATGAACTTTGGAGATATGATAGAAATTAAAGACATATCAGGTAAAACAAGGCTTTCAATCCCAATTAATAAGGGAGCTAAAGGAAAGTTCACTCTGATGAAGGAAGACTATATAATTCTTCCTTTTTCGGTAGCTAAGCCTGTGCAGTTTAAACTTGGTGATTATGTAGATTTATCCGGTGTCCTTGATGAATCATTAGGTGGAAAGCTGGCAAAAATCTATGAGATAACTGACCTTCAGAAGCCTACTTACAACACTTCAACTGGAGGCTATGATTATAATCTCCAGATGAACGCCTACTACTGGAAGTGGAAGAACAAAATCTTTAAATACACTCCGGAACATGCAGGAAAAGAAGCATCATGGTCGCTTACTGCTGCCCTTGATGTACAACTTGGTGTGTTTCTTCGTAATCTCAAGGCTTTAGGCTATACATATAGAGGAACAGACTTTATTTTCAGCATAGACGATACTGTAGAGAATAAGGCCGTAGCGATGACCTATGACAACATGAACTTGTTGGATGCCTTGTTTTCTATGGCGGGGGAGGATAAGTGGAACTGCGATTGCTGGATAACGGACAACGTGATTCATTTTGGGCGAAATGAGTTCGGAGATGCCGTTAAAATTGAGCGTGGTGTCGAAGCGTCGTCTATCACCCGCAGCGAAAGCCAGGGCACTTATGCCACCCGTATCTATGCGTTTGGTTCAACAAAGAATATCCCCACGAACTACCGTCCGACCGATGAGCAAGCCGTGGTGAACGGCGTAGTCCAGAAAAGGCTTATGCTTCCGGCCGACACTCCCTATATTGATGCATACGAAGGAATGTCGCAGGAAGAAGCCATTGAGGACGTGGTGGTGTTTGATGATGTCTATCCCCGACGTGTTGGCACTTTATCCGACGTGCACACCCGCACCGAGGAAGTAGAGAATGAGGACGGTACAAAAGAAACTATTACGTACTATCGCTACAAGGATGCTGGGTTAGAGTTCAAAGAAGACTATATTCTTGAAGGTGAAGAACTGAAAATCCAATTTCAATCCGGGAAGCTGAATGGAATGGAGTTCGGCGTAATCTTCAATCCCAAACCGAAAGATGAAAGTCGGGGAGATCAACTATGGGAGATTGTTCGCAATGAAGATTATGGTCGACCATTACCGGATGATATGATGTATCCTGCCAACGGCGATGAATACATTCTATCAGGTTTTGATATCCAACTGGTGTCTGACCAATATATTCCAGAAGCTGAACAGGAATTAAAGGAAAAGGCTCAAAAGTACACTGAAAAAGTGAAGAAGGATGATGGAACCTATCCGACTACCCTAAGAAGCTCATGGGTTAAAGAGGATTTGATTTCACGAACTTTCGAATTTGGTCAACGTATCAATCTCGTAGATGATACATATTTTGAAAATGGGCGCATTTCACGTGTCTTGGGATGGGAAATGAATCTTGATATTCCGTGGGATTCTCCAGTTTACACAATTGGGGAAAGTATGCCTTACTCCCGCATCGGTGAAATTGAAAGTGATGTCGAGTCCTTAACCTACAAGGGACAAACATATTTTGGAAAAGGCGGAGTATATCTTATCAAAGTAAATGATTCAACTGCTCCAAGTGATAGTAATACGTTTTCTGCACTACGGGCATTAAAAATGTTCATCCGCAAGGACCAGTCGGACGGAACCAGCTTTCTGCTAAAGTTCGGTGAGTTTATCGATTCAATGATTGCCGGAAAGGGAGCTGGGATATTCCCGGATGGGCGCGGACAATTTGAGAAACTAGAAGTGCGCAGCGCAATGATCGTAAAAGAGCTGATATACAATCGTTGGTTCTCTCAGGAAGGCAATGTCACTTACTCTGAGGCGGGAACTATCGAACGGATTGAACTTCTCGAAGACGGCACGTATGATCTGTATCTTCGTCGCCGCTGGGACAATGATATTACGGCATTCAAGGAGCAGGACGTAAGTTATGGCTCAGTGAATAACCTGAACACAACTGGAGAATATTATGATAGCTGGTTCCGCGTATTAAATGTAATGCAGGCAGAGAATAAGATTAACGTGGTTCTTTATCCTGATGAAGAGGTGCCGGGTGGTAAGAACTATCCTCCTGCTTCCGGCATGGTAATTACCCGTAGAGGAAATGCGGTAGACGAAGAAAGACAAGGATTCTGGTATATATCCAGCTATGAAGGCTGTATCTGCATGCTTGACGGTGTCACGAAACCTATACTTGAGGAATCTAACTACAGCATCATTATCGGGAAACTGAAGAGGTTGGAACTGTTCGATAACCTCCCTATCAATTACCGGCATAGCTATGTATATTGCCGTGGTATAGCCATTCAGGACTTGATGCGAATTAACTATCAGGGTGTGGTTGTCGTGCAGCTTAACGACCGTGGTTTTTGGTCCTTGGAGGTCGCTCAAAGTGAAAATCCTTATACTGCTGGCAAAGAAACGGTTGATACGGTATGGCATTACGGATGTCGTTGGAAATGTCTTGTCACCGGTACGACGGACGAACCTCGCTATGCAAGTACAGGCTGGGCGATGATTGAAGGCAACCCGGCATTTTCTATTGACATTGAAAGCGAAAACGGTTGGGCTTTCGATGCAACTCAGCTTCAGGAGGATGTAGTATTTACGACTTTAAGTGTAACCGGACAGCTTTACAACCGTGATGTGACTGAACACATACTAGATACGGATGTGTCATGGACACGAGATACGGGTAACGTGAGTGAAGATAATGCGTGGGCAATCAAGAGAGCTGATGCCGGCAAGACTCTTACACTGACAGTCGATGATTTGGGAATTGACTTTACCCGTAAAGGAGTGTGTTCTTTTAAAGCAACAGCCTTACTTCGTGACGGTCAGCAGACAGAAATAGCAGAACAAACAATAACATTCTAATATGGGAATAAAAAGCGAAATAAAGAGAATGGATGTAAACTATACTCCATTAAAAACAAGTGGGGGTATAGAAGTCATTGGAAGCGTTCCGGAACGACAGACTTATAGTGCTAATACGAATGAGTATACTCCTGATTACTCATTGACACCCTTAGTCTTGTTCCCGAGGTGTAATGCAACAGATCCGGATTCGTATATTAAGAGCGGTTCGGTGAACGCCTCTCTTACTAATATGAAGTGGTATGAGGTTATTGGTACACAACGAACATTGATAGGTTCAGATAATGTCGGCTATGAAATAACGACAGAAGGGGATCAGAAAGGTCAGATTAAGGTTAAACGTAATTCTTCTGTAGCTACTCCTCTATCGTTGGAATTTTATGCTGAATATGCAGATACTCGTACCAATCAGATATTAGTATTCAGATTCTCTAAAGTAATTCCTGTAAGTGACGTAACAGTTCCAGTCCCTGTTTTTAAAATAGATAGTCCTGCTACTGTTATATGGAATCCGTTGCGCAATCCCTTATCTCGTAAGATTACAGCATTGGTGTTTCTTGAAGGCAATGAAATTTCATCTGATAAACAGAAATGTAAATTCTTTTGGTATCGTAAAACTGATAGTGGTGGCTTGGAGGCTATAACTGATGGCAATGGAGATAATGACTGGGAAATTGAAGCAATAGACCATAATACTCTTACGATAAATCAGGATTATATTGGGGAAGAGCAGACTTATGTATGTAAGTTAGGGTATTCAGCTGACGGAGTACCTGAGCAGCCTAATGACGATATACCTGAAGTGACAACTACTATCCGTCGTCGTATACCTGAAGTCGAAGTAGACTGGAAGGGTGCACCTACTTATGTAGCCGGAGGAACGGAAAAATTAAAGCTGGAAGCATTCGTCACTGACGGAATGGGTGTTGTTCCTGATCCGGAAGAATGGTTCCGGTTTGTGTGGAATGTGAAATCTCCCTATTCACAGAGCTACAGCAAACAGGCTGAAGGTATCAAACCTACGATTACTTTTATTCCTGGTATGATGCTTAAATTAGAAGTGCAGGATAGGGGCCCGCAAGCTATACTTATTGATGATACGGACGGTTCTGTATTGCAGGACGCTGAAGGTAATGTTCTTTTTGACAGAATCAACAATTAAAAAATTATACAACTATGGCATACTATGTGAAAGTAACAAAACAGGTAGCAGATAAGATGGGACTAACATCTATCCGTAACATGACGGCAGACGGAAATGTGCTGTTGTGGCAGTCTGATTTAAATTGCATCGAAGGTGATACGATATTTGACAGAGCAGCACGTGTGGGCGGTGTGGCATTGACTCCTCAGTCGGCCCGCTTGGAAACAGACGGTACAGATAATCCAGTAGAAGTAACTACTCCGGATGAATATCGGGATGACAAACCGACAATTTTGCCTGAGTTCCCAGATACACCTACAGCACTTAACGAGGAAGGAGGCAACAATGAGTGACGCTAGTTCTGTAAGGCAGGTTGTGTTCTTACGAAAAGGTAGTGTTTACATGCCTTTCCTGCAATCCAACATGGGCGACTTGTACCAGGAATATCAGGGTGCAGCTAGTAGCCCGACAAATATATCTCCGGATTTTTCAACATCAACACCTATGCTAAGTTATATTATTACATCTTCGCTCGTTGCGGTTGGATTGGTTGTTCCCAATTCTGTGAAATGGTATTTCAATGATACGGAATTGACATTCGGTAGCGACAAGGTTTCAACGAATAACTTTAACGGAGAAACCGGACACTTTCAAAGTGTCCCTTATCAGGCTGGCGTACAGAATTATTTTGCGTTAAAGATTAAAAAAAATCTGGTTAAAGCTTCCGGTGGTGTGTCATGTAATATCAAGGCTGAAGCCACGATTGCTGTAGGTAATACCTCCGACAAGGTACAAGCCGTGTATAACATACCAATAACGGTCGGAGTCGGTAACAGTAAGCGTGTTACCATTATGGCAGGTGACAATAAGTTCTTTACTCTTACCGATAAGGGAGATTCCTGTATTTTGAAGGCTGTTGCATGGATTGGAAGTGATCAGCTAAATGCTGGTCAGACGTATAAATGGTATACACTCAAGTCTGGCACGTGGTCGGTATTATCAGGGCAAACAAAGCAGACTCTAACCGTTACAAATGATATGGTTGATACTACCGGACAGTTCAAGGTAGAAGTGTTCCAGGATGGTTTTCTTATCGGCATGGACGTACAGACGGTTATAGATGCCAGTGATCCGTTCGATATCTTACCTAATCCCAATCCGGAGAATGAAACTATCGAGCAGGGTTCCGGTGGCTCTGTTACCTATACACCGATTTTGGTGAAGCGTGGCAGCACAACTAAATTCAAGGACATGAAGTTTTTCTTTGTATTCACGGATTCAGCAGGCAATATCCTTAATCCGGATACGGCTAAGGTTGCATCATACAGCGGAACCGTGACAGAGGCTATGTGTGAGCAGGCTTCAGGTAATGTTGCAGTAGTAATAACAACGGAGGAATAACTATGATTGCAGAAAAAAGAACAGAGGTTAATTATCGTGTTAAGCCAGTGACCAGGCTTCCTTATCCGGCTGGTATATATTCTTCTACTATGAGATATACGTGTTCGGCTAATGTGGCTCCTTATGTCGTATTCCAGCCTAATACATCACAGGATGCGGTCAGGTACGTAATGAACAAGGTCGGAACATGGCTGGGGACTGAGCAGGGCATGACACCGGCAGAAGATTATGCCAAGAACGGGGAAAATGCTACGTGGCTTCCGTTTGAACACTTCAATGCGATTGAAATAGAACTTGCATTGATCCAATTCGCTAAAATCGGACAAGCCATATTCTATGACCAGTATACGATATCGGAATATGGGAAAGATACCAATAACGATGATGTAACCAATTATAAGGATTTCAATGCGGCCGACCCGATGAATCCGGAAAATGCTTTTCGCCCGAATATTTGTTTGAATTGGAAAACAGGGGAAGCTTTTTTCTGGAGGTCAAATATGTTTGCTTCTCGTTCTGTTGGAGTAGGTTCTGTGGAGTTAGGAACAAGTCAGATAGCAATTCCACTTACGTCTAATTTCGTAGCACTTACAGGAGAATGGAGTGGTATTCCTCAATGGGGGCGTGTGATAGCATATGTACCCGAAGACAGGGATTCGTGTTTGCCTAACTGGGACTATATGGAATTTACAATACAGAATGCTTCCAACGGACCTGCTATCCTCAATCTGGGAAACATGGGCGAGATATGGGTAGGCAGTGAGAAGTATGTTATCAATACTATCACGATTGGTAAGCTCCGTCATGTTAATCTTATGTTCAAGGTTCGTAGGTATTCGTGTGGGATAATAGAAAGTATACGTTGTCAGTCTGGTACATTCTACGTGAAAAATGTTCATGACTTTGACATATCAAGCTTTTACGACCAAACCACCCTTACGACTAAAGCCAATTTAAATTCAAAATCAATTTCGTTTAACGCTTAATCAAATTATTATGATACAGAAAAAATCTTTAAAAGATGCGATACAAAATCCTGAGATAATATCAGTTGTGGGAGAACTGATAGGAGTATGCGATACGAATAAAGACGGATTAATGCCCCATACGAGATATAACAACAGCTTTGGTGTAACTGATATAGCTGGTAATGATTGGTATAAAATATTTAGCGGAGAATCTAACGGATATTATTGTGTAATTATAGACGCTTATAGACATATCAGAAATAGTAAAACAATAGAGAACAGGAAAGTGCTTATCCAACTTGACCTGAACACTACAGCTATCATTTTACAGGGAGAAGCAACAGATTTAATTGGATATGTTAAGAAGGATAGAACGATAGACATTTATATTAAAAATAATTATGACTCAAGGTATAATGTGGCACTATAAAATATTTTGTGTAAATGGGAAATACGGGATTCAAGTTTGAGTCTC
>ERZ772851.966-NODE-966-length-30845-cov-6.711919_pt1 | contig 30845 bp, 28 predicted proteins | sample MGYA00512137_ERZ772851 | MGnify/ENA primary metagenome ERZ772851 (study PRJEB29015, sample SAMEA2737663) | human gut metagenome | biome: human gut; feature: human-associated habitat; material: faeces | place: China | collected 2012 ... | reverse complement strand
TGATGGTGGCCAGCGTCTTGCTCTCGGCGGCGATCTTCACGCCCTCCTTGGCCTCAATGGCCTGATGCAGGCCCTCGTTGTAGCGGCGGCCGATCATCAGGCGGCCGGTGAACTCGTCCACGATGATGACCTCGCCGTTCTTCACCACATAGTCGATGTCCTTCTGCATGACACCGTAGGCCTTGATGGCCTGGTCGATGTGGTGGGCCAGGGTCATGTTCTCGGCGGCGGCCAGGTTCTCGATGTGGAAGTAGGCCTCGGCCTTCTTGATGCCGCTGGCCGTCAGGGTGCAGGTCTTGTGCTTTTCGTCCACAACGTAATCGCCGTCGGCCTGCTCGTCGGTGGAGACTTTATCTTCCAGCTCCACCACCACGCTCTTGCGCAGAGTGCGGGCAAAGCGGTCCACCTGGGTGTACAGGCTGGAGGAGTCCTCGCCCTTGCCGGAGATGATCAGCGGGGTACGGGCCTCGTCGATCAGGATGGAGTCCACCTCATCGACGATGGCAAAGGCGTGGCCGCGCTGCACCATGTTGGCCTTGTAGGTCACCATGTTGTCGCGCAGGTAGTCAAAGCCGAACTCGTTGTTGGTGCCGTAGGTGATGTCGGCGGCATAGGCGGCACGGCGGGCGTCGCCGTCCATGCCCTGTGCGATCAGGCCCACGCTCAGGCCCAGCCAACGGTACAGCTTGCCCATCCACTCACTGTCGCGCTTGGCCAGGTAGTCATTCACGGTCACCACATGCACACCCTCGCCGGTCAGGGCGTTGAGGTAGGCGGGCAGGGTGGCCACCAGCGTTTTGCCTTCGCCGGTCTGCATCTCGGCGATGTCGCCGCGGTGCAGGGCAATGCCGCCGGTGATCTGCACCGGGAAATGCTTCATGCCCAGCACACGCCAGGCGGCTTCGCGGCACACGGCAAAGGCGTCGGGCAGGATGTCGTCCAGCGTTTTGCCGTCGGCCAGCTGCTGCTTGAAAGCAGGGGTCTGGGCCTGCAGCTCTGCGTCCGAAAGGGCCGCATACTTGGGCTCCAGTGCCAGCACCTGCTTGACAATGGGATTGACCTTTTTCAGCTCCCGGTCGGAGAAGCTGCCAAAGAGTTTTTCAACAAGGGACATTCGTTACACCTCATACAATAGAATCAGGACGCACACACGTCCGGAAAGGCACATCAATACAATCTATATGATACACCAAAGCAGCAGGGGCGTCAAATCTGCAAGGCTAGTTTAGCCGCTTTTTGCATGAACTTTCTGTAAAAAGATGCTGCCGGGGCGTTCATAAACGCAAAAACCACCCGTGATGCAGCCATCACAGGTGGTCGGTTTTGCATTATAAGCTCTCCAGCAGATCCGGCAGCAGGGCCAGGTCGTCGATGACATGGGGGCAGGCAGCTTCCAGCAGCGCGCGGGACTGGTGCCCGCCGGTGTACAGCACACACTTGGCGCCAATGGCGGCGGCCACTTCGGCATCATGCTGGGTGTCGCCGATCATCACGCAGTGGGCCGGGTCGATGCCGGTGCGGCGCAGATAGTCGGTGCCAAGCTGCACCTTGCTCACGCCGTAGATGTCTGCAAGGCCGAGCAACTCGGTAAAAAAGCCCTGCAGACCCCGCGCGGCTACCTGCTCGATCAGGTAGTCCCGGCGGGAGGCGGAAAGTACAGCCTGTTTCCAGCCGCGGCGGGCCAGCTCGGTGAGGGTGTCCACGGCGTGGGCCATCACCGGGCAGGCGTCCACCCCGGCATTGTAGTGCGCCATAAAGTGCTCTGCCAGCATGGGGTAGGGGTGCCGGGAAAAGTCAAACCCGGCAAGGCGGTAGTAGTCCTCAATGGGGAAGCGGAACAGCTCCCGGTACTGGGCCAGATCGTACCGCTGCGGGTAGCCATGGCTTTCCAGCATCCAGTTCAGGCACCCGTGGGTAAAATCCACATCGTCCATCAGGGTGCCGTTCCAGTCCCAGAAAATCATACCATTTGGCTGCATGGGGCCCTCCTGCGGCAAAGCCGCTTATTCCGCCCCAAAGATCTGGCTCAGAGCGGTGTTGCTTTCAATGATCTTTACCAGCAGCACGCCCAGAACGGTGCAGCTGATCAGCTCGCCAATGCCCACCGAGATGCCGTTGGTGATGCAGGCCAGCCAGATCGGGGCGCTGGAAGAGGGGTCCGGGAACATGACGGCGATCTCAATGCCGATGATCACGGCGTTGAACAGCACCGGGGGCAGGCTGGCAGCCAGGGCCAGGCCCTTGAAGCGGATGTTCCGCAGCCGGTAGGTGACCAGGCAGGCCAGCAGGGTGGCCAGAGTGCCAAAGATCACGTCCACGATGGTGGAACCCAGCAGGTTTGCCAAAAAGCAGCCCAGCACCACACCCAGGATGTACTCGGTGCCAAACACCGGCAGCAGGCACAGGGCCTCGGCCACACGGACCTGCACAGCCCCGTAGGAAAGGGGCTGCAGTGCCAGGCACAGCACGACGTAGAGGGCGGCCACCAGGCCGCAGCGCACCAGTTTACGGACGGAAGAATTCTGATTCATGATAATACTCCAGCGGAAAGATTTTGACCGCACAGGGCCGCCAGCCCCTGTGGGTTTGGCCCGGCGCGGTTCGAGACGCACCGGGGAGCCTAAAATCCTAAGTTGCTCTAAAGGAGCTGCGCAAAAAAGCACAGCAAAGGGGAGTATAGCATAAATTTGCACGGAATGCAACAAAAAATGCCATTGCATCATGCAATGGCATTGAAATGTTACCCTCTGGGGTGGCCGGTGTACACCAGAGCCACGGTGTCGGGGCCGGTGTTGGCCGACACCACGCCGCCCAGCTCAAACACCACCAGCGGAGCCTTGCCAAAGGCCTTGCGGCAGGCCTTTTCCAGGTCCTCGGCCTGCTTGATGTTGGTGTGGCCGATCATATAGTCAAAGTTCTCCACGCCGTCGGCGTGCTTTTTGCACAGCTCGATCATAGCGGGCACGACCTTGTCGTCGCCGCGCACCTTGCTCTCCACCTTGGTCTTGCCGTCGATCAGGGTAATGATGGGGCGCACGCCCATCAGCTCGCCCATGACGGCAGCCGCAGCGGAGATGCGGCCGCTCTTTTTCATCTGCTTCAGGCTGTAGGGTCCCAGGATGATCTCCATGCAGTTCATCTGCTTTTCAAACTCCTGGATCACATGGCTGATCTCGGCACCGTTCTTCAGCTTGCGGGCCATCTCGCACAGATACCAGCCGAACACCATAGAATAGGTGTGAGGATCCAGCAGGTGGATCTTCATATGGTGCTCCGGGCGCTCTTCCCGCAGCATGCCCTGTGCCATCAGGGCGTTGTTGTAGGTGGAACTGCCGGACTTGTTGATGGGCACATGGATCACATCGGTATAGCCCTCGTCCACATACTGGCAGTATTTTTCACAGAACTGGATGGGCGTGATGGCGGCGGTGGAGGGCACCCCCTTGGCCAGACGCATCTTGTCGTAGAACTCGGTGTTGGTGCAGCTCTCCCGCTCCACATAATCCACATCGTCCAGCAGGATGTGGAAACTCATGATGTCGATGCCGTATTTCTCGGCCATCTCCTGCGGGATGTCGCAGGAGGAATCGGTCAGGATCGCGATCTTGCTCATAGTAACCTCATTTCCATTCGTAGTCTCGTAAATGTCCGTGGTCCAGAAGCTCCGGAAAATCCCACTGGCGCAGCACCTCGTACACGCCCACGGCCACGCTGTTGGACAGGTTCAGGCTGCGGCAGGTGTCCCGCATGGGCATGCGGATGCAGTGTTCCTGATTGGCGGCCAGCAGGGCTTCCGGCAGGCCGGCGTCCTCCCGCCCGAACACGAGGTAAGCCCCGTCCGGGTAGGCCACATCGGTGTAGCGCAGGGGTGCCTTGGTGGTGAAGTAGTAGTATGGGCCGTTGTTCTTTGCAAAAAAGTCATCCAGCCCGTCATAGTAGCTGATGTCCAGATAATGCCAGTAGTCCAGCCCGGCGTGCTTGAGTTTTTTGTCGTCGATGGCAAAGCCCATGGGCCCCACCAGATGCAGACGGCAGGCGGTGCAGGCGCAGGTACGGGCCACGTTGCCGGTGTTCTGAGGGATGCGCGGCTCTACCAGAACGATGTTCAAAGTTGGTTTTTCACTCATCTGCGGTCCTCCGTTAAAAGTCCCGGGGCGGGCACAGGCGGGGCAGCAGCGGCTCGAACCAGACGCCGAAGCGGGTGTCCTGCCCGACGGGGGTGTTCTGGATGGCCAGCGACACGAACTCGGCGGCGTTGTCGGCGGCAGCGCTCAGGGCGTTGCCCTGGATCAGGGAGCCGATGAGCACCGCACCGTACAGGTCGCCCGTGCCGGGGAAGCTGCGGTCGATGTGCAGCTTCTTGACCACAAAGCGGTCAGAGCCGCTGCCGGCGCAGCCGATGTACTTGCCCAGCGGCAGGCCGGTGACCACGGCACTGGGGGCCAGAGCCGTCAGCTCGTCGGCCAGTGCCTGGGCGGCTGCGTCATCCAGCGGGTCATCCACGGGAGTACGCTGCAGCAAAAGCTGCGCCTCGGTGTAGTTGGGCAGGATCAGGTTGGCCGACCGGCACAGCTGCCGGATGCGGCTGATGAGTTCCGGGGTCACGGTGGCATAGGCCTTGCCGTTGTCGCCCATCACGGGGTCCACCACCTTGTGGGCCGACGGCCACAGAGCAAAGGCTTTTTCGGCCAGTGCCACCTGCGCTTCGCCGCCCAGGTAGCCGGTATAAATGCAGTCAAAATCCAGGCCCAGTGCATGATAATGCTCCAGAGCGGCCTCGCCGTAGGCACAGCCGTCCAGACGAGCCGGGGTGCCCAGCCCGCCGGTATGGGTGGAAAGCACCACCGTGGGCAGAGCCACAGGCTGCAGCCCCATGACCGACAGCACCGGCAGGATCACCGCCAGACTGCAGCGGCCCACGCCGGACAGATCATGGATGCAGAGGATCTTTTTGGGTTCAACAGGTTTTATCAAATAAGGAACCTCCTTACTTTGTACGGGTCCAATGCAGGCAGAATGCCGCCAAAAGGCAGAACTGCCTGAAACACCATGCTACAGTATACCACAACTTTCTGTACAAAAAAAGCGTATAGTGGATTCTTTACAGGAAATACTACCGCCAAGGGCCCGCACAGCGGGCAGGGAAAGGAGTGTTTGCAATGAAACAGCAGGCAAATCAGGGAGCGTCCGGTATGCTGCTGGGCATGGCGGCCGGGGCGGCACTGGGGGCCGTGGGCGTAATGGCGGCCACCCAGAACCAGCGGCAGCTGCGCCGTACCACCCGCAAGGTGATGAAGGGCGCAGAGAACGCTGTGCTGCAGCTGGACCGCATGGTCGGCGACTTTGTGGAAAAGCACATGGACAGCTGAACCAAAAACAACGCCGTTCCCACAGCGGGAACGGCGTTGTGCATATGCGGGGAAGCCTTACTTATTCCAGATGCACATCCGGGCAGAGGTGTTGATCTCGCCCAGCAGGCTCAGGTCCATCTGGATGTTGCAGGTCACGGTGAGGGCCTTGTTCACATCGCTGCCGGTCAGCACCGAGGCGGGCAGGTTCTTGATGGTGAGCACGCCGGTGTCCTTGGTCACATCGCCGGTCACGGTGCCGTTGTAGGTCACATCGCCGATGGTCAAGCCGGTCAGGTAGCCAGTGACGCCCATCTTGGACACCTGCTGGATGGGCAGGGTCAGGGTGTAGGTGCCGTTGGACTGGCGGGTGAGGGAAGCCTCCCGGCTGGTGTCGATGCCGGAATTGGCCATGGACTCCTTGTCGGAGCCGGTTTTCCAGAACTTGACGCCCACCCGGAGCTTGGAGGCGGCCCCGGCGCTCAGCGCCAGAGTGCACAGCAGCAGCACCGAGAGCAGGACCGTACCGGCACGCTTGAGAGAAGTTGTCATAAAATATCAGCCTTTCCTGCCGCAAGAAGCGGCAATGACAGAATCACATGGTTTATCACCGCAAATATAGCAGACTTCGGCAGAATTGTCAATGCAGGCTGTGAATGCTTCACAAAAATATTGCACATTCACGAAGAAGCGGAGCGCATCCCACAAAAAAGCCGCCTCCCGGAAACGGGAGACGGCAGAAATGCTCAGACGAGAAGCAGCTTACAGCTCAAAGTCGGGGTCGTCCTTCAGCACATGGATGTTGCTCATGAAGGCGCTCTGCTCGGGGTCGGTGAAGGGAGCTTCCTTGACGTACTTGTTCAGCTGGACGGCAGTACGGGCCGGGTCGGCAATGGTGCCGGCACCGCCGATGCAGCCGCCGGGGCAGCCCATGCCTTCCAGCAGATAGCCGTTGTACTTGCCGGCCTTGGCCAGCATCAGCAGCTTCTTGCACTCGGCCAGACCCTGTGCGGATGCGATCTTCACATCCATGTCGGGGTGCCACTCCTTGATCTTGTCGGCAACGGCCTTGGCCACGCCGCCGGACTGGGCAAAGCCGCGGCCTGCAGCGGAAGCGTGGATCAGATCCTGCTCGGCGGGGTCCACTTCCAGCGAAGCCAGATCCAGGTCCTTAGCCTCAATGATGCCGGCCAGCTCCTCAAAGGTCAGCACGAAGTCCACGTCGGAACGCACGGTGCGGCGGGAGGCCTCCAGCTTCTTGGCGGCGCAGGGTCCGATGAAGCACATACGGGCTTCCGGGTCGGCCTGCTTCATCATGCGGGCGGTGAACACCATGGGAGTCATGGTCATGGAGATGTTCTTGGCCAGATCCGGGAACGCGGTCTTGGCCATCATGCTCCAGGCCGGGCAGCAGGAAGTTGCCATGAAGTTCAGCTTCTCGGGCACTTCCTTCAGGAAGTCGTGGGCCTCGTCCACGGTGCACAGGTCGGCACCGATGGCCACCTCCACCACGTCGCAGAAGCCGATGGCCTTCAGGGCAGCCTTGAGCTTGCCGGTGGAAGCCAGACCCGGGAACTGGTTGACGAAAGCGGGAGCCACCAGCGCGTAGATGCGGTCGCCGCGGTTGAAGCCCTGGATCAGCTGATAGATCTGGCCCTTGTCGGCAATGGCACCGAAGGGGCAGTTGACCAGACACTGGCCGCAGGAAACGCACTTGCTGTAATCGATCTCGGCACGGCCCAGCTCATCGGAGTGGATGGCACCCATGCCGCAGGCTGCAGCGCAGGGACGCTCGGTCTTGACGATGGCGTTGTAGGGGCACACGCCGACGCAGCGGCCGCACTTGATGCACTTGTCCTGATCGATGATGGAACGGCCGCTCTCCCATGTGATGGCCTTCTTGGGGCACACTTCCATACAGGGGTGGGCAAGGCAGCCCTGACACAGGTCGGAGACCTTGACCAGCTTTTCCGGGCAGCGGTTGCAGGCAAACTTGATCACGTTCACCAGCGGGGGATCATAATACTTATCGGCGATGGAAGCATCCTCCAGACCGGAGACGACGCTGTTGTGCTCGTCCATGCGGCGGGTGGGCAGGCCCATGGCCAGACGAACGCGCTCCTCGACGATGGCGCGCTCGAGGAAGATGTCCTTGCGGAGCTTGCCTTCCTCACCGGGGATGATGGTGTAAGGGATCTTGCGCATCAGGTGGTTGGCCTGCTCGCCCTTGACGTTGGCGTAGGCCATCCGTGCCACCTCGGTAAAGACCTGGCGGCGGATCTGGATGACCGTGGTGTTGATTCCTCTGAAACTCATTCCAATCTCTCCTTGCTTTGAAACAACAGAACAAAAAACCGCTCTGACGCGGCTTTTCTCCGGGGCATTTGGTACTGGGCTGCTGCAAACAGCCGGATGCCCCGAATAATCCACTTTTATTGTAGCATAAACCCTTCTGGAAGAAAAGGGAAAAGCCCAAAATTTGTTATGAAATTCACAACTGGTACATCTTGCACAAATGCGAACAAACGGATTTGTACGAAACGGCAAAGAACCGGCTAAGACTTACACCATCTCGGCCCGGACACGCTCGCCGTCGTAGCTGCCCAGCCGGACATGGACGATCTCGCCGCTCTTATGGCCCGGGGCCGAGACCACGACGGGAACATACAGCCGGGTGTAGCCGGTGAAGAGGGTGCCGGAGAGGGGGGTCTCCAGCAGAACGTCGTCTTCGCTGCCCTCGCAGCCGGCCAGCACCTCGCGGCGGATGTCCTCGGCGATGGCATTCATCTCCCGGCTGCGGGCCTGCTTTTCGCGCTCATGGACCTGGTCGGGGAAGTCGTAGGCGGGGGTGCCGCTGCGGCGGGAGTAGGGGAAGACGTGGACTTTCAGGAAGCCGATCTCCTTCAGGAACTCGCAGCTCTCCCGGAAATCTTCCTCCGTCTCGCCGGGGAAGCCGCAGATGCAGTCGGTGGTGAAGCTGACCGGGCGGTCACCGTAGGCGGCGCGGAGCTGGCGGACCACCTCGGCGTACTGCTCGGCGGTATAGACGCGGCGCATCCGGCGCAGGGTGGCGCTGCAACCGCTCTGCAGGCTCAGGTGGTACTGGGGGCAGAGTTTGTCCACTGCCGCCAGCCGGGTGATGTATTCGGGGGTCAGCATATCGGGGTCAAGGCTGCCCAGCCGGATACGCTCGATGCCCTCCACCCGGGCGCACTTTTCCACCAGCTCCACAAGATTAGTGCCGGTGTCGAGGCCGTAGCTGGGCAGGGAGATAGCGCTGAGCACCACTTCCCGGTAGCCGGAAGCGGCCAGCTGGCGCAGCTCGGCGAGGATGCTCTCTTCCGAGCGGCTGCGCACCGGGCCGCGGGCGCGGGGGATGACGCAGTAGGCGCACTGACGGTTGCAGCCGTCCTCTACTTTAATAAAGGCGCGGGTGTGGGTCTCGAACCGCTCCACCGGCAGTTCCTCGAACTGCTCGCCCTTCGCGTGGGGGGCGATGGCGACGATGCGCTCGTGGCCGTCCAGCAGCTTGAGCACATTATCGAGGATGGCTTTCCGGTCGCCGTTTCCGCAGACCAGGTCGGCCTCCATGAACTGGGCCGCTTCCTCGGGGAAAGCCTGCGGGTAGCAGCCGGTGAGGACCGTCACAGCGCCGGGGTTCTCGCGCTTGGCCCGGCGGAGCCACTTGCGGCTCTTCTGGTCGCCGAAGTTGGTGACGGTGCAGCTGTTCACCACAAAGACGTCGGCCTCTTCGCCCTCCGGCACGATGGTGAAACCGGCGGAGCGGAACATCTGTTCCAGCGCACCGGTCTCATTTAAGTTGACCTTGCAGCCAAGGGTATAAAAACAAACTCGCATGGGGTGTCCTTTCCAAAACCTCTCCGATTTGGCTTCCCTGTCGGGGAAGCTGGCTGCGAAGCAGACGGAGAGGTTATTACCTTATAATAAACCATCCTATTATAGCAGATTTTTCCCGGGGAGAAAAGAGCATTCCGGCCTCTTTTTTTGCATAGAATGCAATCAGACAGACATTGCGGGGAGGGACAAGGGATGGAACGAAAGAATTTTGCGGTGCTCTGCGCAGCCGTGCTCTGTTTCTGGCTGTTTGCACTGGCCCTTGGAACGGCAGAGGGTGTGGGCCTGCGGGCCGTCATGCACCCGGAAGAGCGGGCCGTCAGCGCCGACGTCGAGGAAGTGGCAGAAGGAATTCTGCTGCCGACTGCAGCCGCCGCGCCTCAGCTCGACCTCAACTGCCGCGCTGCCATCCTCATTGAGCAGGGGAGCGGACGGGTCCTCTACGAGAAGAACGCCGACGAACGGGTCCCCATCGCCTCCATCACCAAGGTGATGACCCTGCTGCTTGCTTTCGAGGCTGTCCACGACGGGCGGCTGACCATGGAGACGCCGGTGCCGGTGAGTGAGCACGCCTACCACATGGGCGGCAGTCAGATCTGGCTGGAGCCGGGGGAGCACTTTACATTGGACGAGATGATAAAGGCAATCTGCGTTTCCTCTGCTAACGACGCGGCAGTGGCCGTGGCCGAGCTGGTGGGCGGCAGTGAGTCGGCTTTCGTGGAGCAGATGAACGCCCGGGCCGCCTCGCTGGGGATGGAGCAGACGTCTTTCCGCAACGCCTGCGGGCTGGACGCCGAAGGCCATCTCTCCACGGCCCGGGACGTGGCCGCCATGAGCCGCACCATCCTGAACACCTGCCCCGAGGTGCTGCACTACACCGGCATCTGGACGGATACCCTCCGGGGCGGGGCGACCCAGCTGGTCAATACGAATAAGCTTCTCCGCCGGTATGAGGGAATCACCGGCCTCAAGACCGGCACCACCGGCGGCGCGGGCATCTGCATCTCGGCCAGCGCCACCCGGAACGGCCTTTCCCTCATCGCGGTGATATTGGGCGCACCGTCCAGCGCCGACCGCTTCGACGCCGCCACGACTCTGCTGGACTATGGCTTCGGGGCCTATGAGGCCGCGCCGCTGCCAAAACTCGAGGCACAGCCGCTCCAGATCACGGTCAGGGGCAGCGCGGCGGGCAGCGTCCCGCTGGATTACTCGGCCCTGCCGGAGACAGTGCTGGTGGAGAAGGGGAGCGGGGCGTCCCTGCATACCGAGCTGACCCTGCCCGAGGAGCTGGAAGCCCCGGTGGAGCGGGGCCAGACGCTGGGCAAAGCCGCGGTCTATCAGGGGGAAGCACTTCTGGAAGAGCACGAAGTGCGTGCTGCCGCCGATGCGCCGAGGATGACTGTCCGGGATGCCATCGGCCTGCTGTGGCAGAGCCTCACCGGCGCGGCATGACCGAAAACTGCGCACTACCGGTCAAAAACGGTCAGCGAGGGCAAGAATGGCTTGGACGTTTGTATAAAAGATGTAAGAGCATACAAAACAACACTATTAAAATTGTATGAAAAGCGAGGATTTTGGCCTTGACTTTGCCCGGCGGGAACGGTACACTTATACCAAGAAAAACCCTCGCCGGGCAAAGAGCTCGTAAAATGTTTTGGAGGTTTTGATAGAATGAGTCTCGCTCTGAATACAAAGCACCTCTCCAGTTTCATCAACGAAGAGGAATACAAGGCCATCTACCCCCAGGTAGAGGCCGCGCACAAGACGCTGGAAGCCAAGAACGGCCCCGGCAGCGACTTCCTGGGCTGGATGTATCTGCCCCGTGATTATGACAAGGAAGAGTTTGCCCGCATCAAGGCAGCTGCCAAAAAGATCCGTGAGGATTCCGACGTGCTGGTCGTGGCCGGCATCGGCGGCAGCTATCTGGGCGCCCGCGCCGTGGTGGAGGCCGTGAAGGGCCAGTTCCACAACGAGCTGGAGGGCGGCCCCAAGATCTACTTCTGCGGCAACAGCATCAGCCCCACCTACCTGAACAACATCATCAGCCTGTGCAAGGGCAAGCGCTTCTCCATCAACGTCATTTCCAAGTCCGGCACTACCACCGAGACTTCTCTGGCATTCCGCGTGCTGCGTGAACTGCTGGAAAAGGAGATGGGCGTGGAAGAAGCCAACAAGCGCATCTACGCCACCACCGACCGTGCCAAGGGCACCCTGAAGCAGCTGGCCGACGCACAGGGCTGGCCCACCTTCGTGGTCCCCGACGACGTGGGCGGCCGCTACTCCGTGCTGAGCGCTGTGGGCCTGCTGCCCATTGCTGCTGCCGGTATCAGCATCGACGACCTGATGAAGGGCGCTGCCGATTCCATGGAGCGCTTCTCCGTTCTGAGCAAGGACAACGACGCTTACAAGTATGCTGCCATCCGCAACATCCTGTACCGCAAGGGCAAGAGCATCGAGATCCTGGAGTGCTACGAGCCGGACTTCACCCTGATGAACGAGTGGTACAAGCAGCTGTTCGGCGAGAGCGAGGGCAAGGACAACAAGGGTCTGTTCCCCGCAAGCTGCATCTTCTCCACCGACCTGCACTCCATGGGTCAGTTCATCCAGGAAGGCTCCCGCACCATGTTCGAGACCATCGTGGACGTCAAGAAGCCCGCAAAGGACCTGTTCATCGACTCGCTGGAGGGCAACTTTGACGGCCTGAACTTCCTGGCCGACCAGAACATGAGCGTGGTCAACCGCAAGGCCATGGAAGGCACCATCCTGGCTCACACCGACGGCGGCGTGCCGGAAGTGCTGGTGGAAGTGGACGACCTGTCCGCTTACAACGTGGGCTACCTGATCTACTTCTTCTGGCGTGCCTGTGCCTGCAGCGGCTATCTGCTGGGTGTGAACCCCTTCAACCAGCCGGGCGTGGAAAGCTACAAGAAGAACATGTTTGCACTGCTGGGCAAGCCGGGCTACGAAGGCCTGACCGCCGAGCTGGAAGCAAAGCTGAAGTAAATCATAAAAAATGATCTCCCGCCGCGAGGCGTGGAAAATACAGGAGGACTGAACTATGATTAAACTGATTGTTGGTACCAAGGGCTCCGGCAAGACCAAGGCTATGATCGACCAGATCAATGACGCGGTCAAGACCTCCAAGGGCAACGTGGTCGTCGTGGAAAAGGGCATGAAGCTCACCTACGACATCGCTCCTGCTGCACGTCTGATCGACCTGGACGAGTACAAGATCGCCGGCGGCGAGATGCTGTACGGCTTTGTTGCCGGCCTGATGGCAAGCAACTACGATATCACCGACCTGTACATCGACGGCATCCTGAAGGTGCTGGACCACGACATCAACCGTCTGGGCGTTGTGCTGGATGAGATGGCTGCCATTGCGGGCGACTCCGTCAAGGTCACCGTCACCGTCAGCGCAGAAGAGGCTGCCCTGCCCCACAACGTGAAGAAGTACCTGTAAGTTCCGAACGGTAGGCTTACAACAGGCAGGAGACCGGAAAATTTGAAATTTTTTCGGTTTTCTGCCTGTTTTGGTGTTGACAAAGGCCTTTGTTGGCGCTATACTAACAAAGCAGCCTTTTAGAGGTGTACTATGCAATTTGACCTGAGAAAGTTTATCACAGCCGGCAGGCAACCCTATCATGCAGAGTTTCAGTGTGATTTATCTGCTCATGATTATGCCGGTGCAAGGATCCCTCAGCCGGTCACTGCGGTGTTTGACGCGGAGACGGACGGCGACGAGATCCGGATGACACTGCGGGCAAACGCATTGGTGCACGGAGAGTGCGCCCGCTGCCTGGACCCGGTCACCCGGGAAGAGACAGTCGATACGGAGTGGACCGTCAAGGAACGGGATCTGGATGACCCGGATTTCGAGCTTCCGCTGGATGAAAAAGGGCATTTGGATGTGGATGAGTGGCTCAGCCAGGAATTCATGTTCCAGATCCCCACGGTGCTGCTTTGCAGCCCCGACTGCGCCGGACTTTGTCCGCAGTGCGGCAAAAAGAAAGCGGAGTGCACCTGCCAACCGGCAGAACCGACCGAAGCTCCCGTAGACACAAGGCTCGCAATCCTTAAATCACTGCTGAACTGATAAACCCATCAAGGAGGTGCAAAAATATGGCAGTACCTAAGAGACATCTTTCCAAGGCCCGCCGCGACAAGCGTCGCAGCAATGTTTGGAAGCTGGAGGCCCCCGCACTGGTCAAGTGCAGCAACTGCGGCTCTCTGAAGCTCCCCCACCAGGCATGTGGCAACTGCGGTTACTACAAGGGCGAGGAAGTCATCAAGAAGGCCTAATTTGCGCGTAATTGGTGGCATAATGGTGTTATGTACAGAAGGGGAGGGCGCGATGCCTTCCCCTTCTTGTTCTGTCTGAACAAAGGAGGTGGATGCGTTGGCGATCAAGATCGAGCGTGTGGAACCGGGCAGCGAAGCCGAGGCGCTGGGCCTTGCGCCCGGTGACGAGCTGCTGGCCGTGGATGAAAACGAGCTGAACGACTCGCTGGATTACGATTTTTATACCGACAGCTCCAGCTTTCACCTGAAAGCAAAGGTGGCCGACGGCATCCGGGAATGGAATGTGCAGCGCACGGAGCGCGGACCCTTTGGCTGTGACTTCAAGACCTATCTGGGCGACCAGAAGCACTCCTGCTCCAACCACTGCATGTTCTGCTTCATCGACCAGCTGCCCCCCGGCATGCGCGAGAGCCTGTATTTCAAGGATGATGACGAGCGCCTGAGCTTTTTGTTCGGCAACTACATCACCATGACCAACATGCAGGACCATGAGATCGAACGCATCATCAAGATGCACATCTCGCCCATCAACATTTCGGTGCACACCACCAACCCCCAGCTCCGCGTGCGGATGCTGGCCAACAAGCGCGGCGGCGAGGTGCTCAAGTACCTGCCCCGGTTGGTGCAGGGCGGCATTGCCGTGAACTGCCAGCTGGTGCTGTGCCGCGGCATCAATGACGGCGACGAGCTGCGCCGCACCCTGACCGATCTGCTGGAGCTGACCCCCATGGTGCAGAGCGTGGCAGCGGTGCCCTGCGGTGTGACGGATTACCGTCAGAATCTGTTCAAACAGATCCCCTACGACGCCGAGACCAGCGCCGCCGTCATCGACATTCTGGAAGAATTCGGCGACGAGTGCAAGCGCCGCCACGGCAAGCGCATCATCTACCCCAGCGATGAGTGGTATCTCAAGGCCGGGCGTCCCATCCCGGACCCGGAATTCTACGAGGACTACGACCAGCTGGAAAACGGCGTGGGCATGATGAGCCTGTTCCGGCAGGAATTTCTGGCCGAACTGGACAAGCCCCACCGCATTTACGGCACCAAAAAGCTGGATGTGGTCACCGGCACCATGGCAGCCCCCCTCATCATTGAGATGATGGAAGAGCTGCACCGCCAGTACCCCATGATCGAGGTGACCGTGCACCCCATCCAGAACAAGTTCTTTGGCGGCAATGTGGGCGTGGCGGGCCTTGTAACGGCCACCGACATCATCGCCCAGTGTGAGGGCAAACTGACCAGCGGTACGCTGGGCGTGCCCGCTGTGATGCTGCGCGAAGAGAAAGATACCTTTTTGGACGATGTGACGATCACCCGGCTGGGCGAGCGTCTGGGCGTGAAGGTCGAGGTGCTGCCCGTGGGCGGCGGCGACGAGGCCCGCGCCCTGCTGCGCAGCGGACTGCACATCGCAAGAAGAAAGCGATAAAAAAGAACCCTCTCCGTCATCGCTGCGCAATGCCGCCTCTCCCGAAGGGCGAGGTCTGAGCTGCTTTCCCGCAACGCATCAAAAAGCTCTCCCTTTCGGGAGAGCTGGCACGGCGTGAGCCGTGACTGAGAGGGTCTTGCTACAAGAAAGGAGGAACCCCTATGAGCAAACCGATCGTAGCAGTGGTGGGCCGCCCCAACGTGGGCAAGTCTACCCTGTTCAACAAACTGTGCGGCCAGCGTCTGGCCATCGTGGAAGATACCCCGGGCATCACCCGCGACCGTATCTTTGCCAACTGCGAGTGGAACGGCCACGAATTTTTGCTGGTGGACACCGGCGGCATTGAGCCCAAGGCCACCGAGGGCATTCTGGCCCATATGCGCGAGCAGGCCCAGATCGCCATTGACACTGCCGACTGCATCATCATGGTAGTGGATGTGCGCGACGGCCTGACCGCTGCCGACGAGGATGTGGCCCACATGCTGCGCCGCAGCCACAAGCCCATCATCCTGGCCGTGAACAAGTGCGACAAGGTGGGCGAGGCCCCCATGGAGCTGTACGAGTTCTACAACCTGGGCTTTGACGAGGTGATGCCCATCTCGTCCGTGCACGGTCACGGCACCGGCGACCTACTGGATGCCGTGTGCGCACACCTGGACTTCAGCGAGACGGTGGTGGAAGAGGACCGCATCCCGGTGGCCATCATCGGCCGCCCCAACGTGGGCAAGTCCAGCCTGACCAACCGCATCCTGGGCGAGAACCGCATGATCGTGGCCAATGAGGCCGGTACCACCCGCGATGCCATCGATACCCCGGTGGACAATGCCTACGGCAAGTTCATCTTTACCGACACCGCTGGTCTGCGCAAGCGCAGCAACATCACCGACGGTCTGGAGCGGTATATGGTGGTGCGCGCCCTGGCTGCCGTGGAGCGCAGCCGTGTGGCCCTGATCCTGGTGGATGCCACCGTCGGCTTTACCGAGCAGGACAGCAAGGTGGCCGGTTATGCCCATGACCAGGGCAAGGCCTGTATCATCGTGGTGAACAAGTGGGACGCCGTGGAAGGCAAGGAGACCAACACCATGGAGCAGCAGCGCCGCGGCTATGCCGAGGACTTCAGCTTCATGGGCTACGCCCCCATCATCTTCATTTCGGCCCAGACTGGCTACAACGTGAACAAGCTGATGCAGCTGATCCGCGACGTGGACGCACAGAACGGTGCCCGCGTGCCCACCGGCGTGCTGAACGAGATGCTGGCCCGTGCCACGGCCCGCATGCAGCCGCCCAGCGACAAGGGCCGCCGCCTGAAGATCTTCTACCTGACCCAGGCTTCCACCCGCCCGCCCACGTTTGTGGCCTTTGTGAACGCAAAACACCTGTTCCACTTCAGCTATCAGCGGTATCTCATCAACCAGATCCGCGAGAACTTTGGCCTGGAACACACCCCCATCCGTCTGGTCGTGCGGGAGCGCGGCTCCGGCGAAGTGGGTGCCAAGGACGTGTAAGCGCCCCGAAGGAGGCATCCGGGTTCCGTTATGATGCAAACCATCCTCATCGCCGTGCTCACGGCTGCGCAGGCTTACCTGCTGGGCAGTGTGGACACCGGCATCCTCATCAGCAAATTCGTGTATCACGATGACGTGCGCAACCACGGCAGCGGCGCTGCCGGTATGACCAACATGCTGCGCACCTTTGGCAAGAAAGCCGCGGCCCTCACGGCCGCCGGTGACGTGCTCAAGGGGGTAGCTGCCGTGTGCATCGGCCGTTGGCTGTTCCACTTCCTGCCCGCTGATGCCGGCCTCTCGGCCTGGCTGGGCGTGTATCTGGCCGCCATCCTGGCGGTGGTGGGCCACCTTAAGCCCCTGTATTTCGGCTTCAAGGGCGGCAAGGGCGTGCTGGTGGCCGGTGGAGCCATTCTGGCCATCCAGCCGGTGCTGCTGCCGTTCCTGGCCCTGATCTTTCTGGCCTGCCTGCTGCCCACCGGTATGGTGTCGCTGGGCAGTGTGACCATGGCGGCGGCTTATCCGTTGTTGACGCTGGGCTACTGCCTGCTGCGTGGCTATGCCGTACAGGACCTGCTCATCTGTCTGGTGGGCTCTGTCATCATGGCTGCCATGGTCATCTATATGCATCGCTCCAACATCCAGCGCATCCGCGACGGCAAGGAATACCGCTTTGGCCGCCACGGCAAACAGTAAAATCAAACAATGAAACAGGCGGTGCCTGCACACAATGCTGTGCGGCACCGCCTGTTTTTCTTTTTGTAAGGTTATTCGTCGTCCTCGCCCGGTTCTGTTTCCGGTTCGGGGTGCAGCCAGTGGATGCCGCTTTGCGCGGGCGAAAGGTCCGGAGCGAGGTGGCCGTCCGGCAGATGGGCACCAAAGGCGGGCACAAAGAAGTATTTGCGCACGATGAAGATGAGGGCGATGGCACCCACACTGAGCAGGTTTTCCAGCGCCGAGTTATGGCCCACCACCAGATGGCGGGCAATGGCATAGAGCAGTACTTCCAGACTGCTGCCGGGGCTGTGCTTGGCCAGCATCTTGATGAACTCGATACCGATCACGATGTCCAGACTGCGCTCCAGAAAGGTGCGGATCTCCACCTCGTTGCCGTCGATCAGCAGGCCGGGCATCCACCGGATGAGCGGCACGGCGCTGAACAGCAGACCAATGAGCACCAGCCCGGAGAGCAGGATCTCCAGCAGGCTGGACGCCTGAATGATGTGGTTGCGCAGCTGGGTGCGCCAGTGGCTTTCCACATGCGAAGCGGGATGTTCCATAACAAGACCGTCCTTTCGGCATTCTGCTGTAGAAGATTCGACAAATCTTTGACATTATTGTAGCAGAAGGATGAAAGCGTGTCAATTCAAACGGTGCAGGTTATGGCAGGGATTCAGCCGTTGGCGGCTGCACTGCCGGCAGGCACATAGCCGGCCTTTTTGATGCAGGCCTGCCCGGCCTCGGTGTCCAGCCAGTCGTAGAGCTGGCGCTCCGGGCTGTCGGCGGCGGCATCCGGACGGATGACGGCGTAGAAGTCGTTGCAGAGGGGATAGCTGCCGTCGGCCAGTGTGTCGTTGGAGGGCATCACGCCGTCCACACTCAGCAGCCGCAGACCGGGCTGGGAGTACATCTGGTCGATGTAGTAGTACACCGAAAAGCCGATGGCGTTGGCGGAGTTGTTGTAGGCGGCAAGGCTGTCCACCAGTTCGCCCATGGCGGTGGGGGCCAGCTCGGTGGGCGGGTCCATCAGTTCGCCGCCCTGAATGAGCAGCTTCTGGAACAGGGTCTGGCTGCCGGAGTCAGACCGGCGCTGGAAGGCCACGATGTCCAGATCCTGGCCGCCCACGTCCTTCCAGTTGGTGATCTTTCCGGCGTAGATGTCCCGCAGCTGCTGCTGGGTCAGGTCGGTCACGGGGTTGTCCTCGTTCACGATGAACACCAGTGCGTCCACGCCGATGGGCTTCTGCTCCAGCTGGACGTTGGCGGCCTCCAGCTCTTCCTTGACGGAATCCGGGGCTTCGTACACCACCAGCATTTTGGTGTCGGTGTTGTACAGACCAAAGCTCTCCCAGGCATAAGCGGTGGTGCTGACCGAAATGCTGCTCTGGGCTTCTTCCAGGTCCATGCCGGTGGTGTCGGCCAGCATTTGCGCCATCAGGGGGATGCAGGCCGTGCTGCCGTCCAGGGCAGGGAAGTCCTCCACGGTCAGGAACGGTGCGGCGGTCACCTCACTGGCAGCCGAGGAAGCAGGGGGCTCCGGGGCGGTGGAAGCAGACGAAGCAGGCTCGCTGCTGCCGGAGCAGGCCGTCAGGACCCCGGCGGCAGAGCAGGCGGCAAGACCCAGCAGAAAGCTGCGGCGGGAAATTTTCGTGTTTTTCATCAGAAAAAAACCTCCTGTCATGGTTCAGTAACCGAGTTCGTCATCGGCATTGACGGACGAGAAGATGCTCTGGCAGTAAAGCCAGTTGCCGTCGGTGTCCATCCAGCCGTAATAGAAGCCACGCCGTGCCACGAATACATGGTCCGGCAGGGCGTTCAGGCTGTTGTCGTAGTAGCTGTAGCAGCTGCCAAGGCCCTGCATCACCACGTTGCCGGTTTCGTCCAGCACATCGCATCCGGTGGCGTAACTGCTGCCGGGAACGCTGCGGGTGCCGTAGTACAGCGGCCTGCCGTTGGCATCGGTGGTGAGGTAGCCCAGATAATTGTAGGTCTCATTCAGGCTGCTCAGGTCGGAGACGAGGCCTTCGGGGCCGTATACCCGGATGGCAGCGATCTCATAACTGTCGGCATCCCGCAGCTCCATCCAGACAAAGCCGTCCTCTTCACAGTCCAGCGTCACGCGCTGATCGTCCCCAATGGTCCCGGCGTTCACGTCGGTGAGCAGTGCTCCGGTGTCGGCGTCGCAGACCTTCAGGCTGCCGTCCTGCGCATACAGGGAGAGGCGGTTCCCGGCAAGGCTGACAGCATACAGCGGTGTGACCTCCCCGGTGGAAAGGTCGTGCAGGGAATAACGATAGTCACGGTCCACGTTCCAGGTGACCACATACCCCGGGAAATAGTTGCTGGGCAGGGCGTCGAATTCGGCGATCACGCCCCGGTCCTCGGTGGTCAGGTCCCGCAGCTGATAGGTGCCGCTTGGGGTCAGGAAAGCTGCCGTACCGTGGCCGCAGGTCTGCCGGTAGCCGCGCAGGCCCTCCCCGGTGGCAGGGTTGTGCAGGACCTGGTCGACCGGGCTGCCGTCTGCATGGAAGATGTCCAGTTCCACCCAGTTGTCCAGTTCATCCGGCTCATAGGAAATGCGGCTGGCCGTGGAGGTGGAGGACCCATAGGTCTGGGTGCCGTCCTTCTGCTGGACAGTGACCCAGCTGTGCAGGCTGGGGTCGTCGTCCCATTCGTCTGCGGCAAGGTCTGCCGGGCGGGCGTAGCAGTTGAATACCAGTGCGTCCCCGCAGACGATGCAGCTGTAGGCACCCTCCGGCACCGGCAGGCTCTCGCCGGTGGCAAGGTCGATGACACTGCAGGTGCCGTAGCTGTCATAGTCGACATCGTAGCTGTCACCGACCATCCTGCTCTCCTGCAGCACCAGCAGACCGTTCTGGATGGTGGCGCTCTGCTCGCCGTCAAAGGCCAGCACCTCGCTGCTGTCCTTGTCATACAGGGCACTGCGGCGGCCGCCCCGGCCGGTGGAGTCCGACCAGGAGCGGAACCAGTAGTTCGTCTCGCCGGTGACGGTGTCGGTAAGCAGGTTCACGGTCTCGCTGCGGAGCGACTGGTACAGCACCTTGCCGCCGCACAGGACGGTGCGGCAGTCGCCGGAGTTGTCGTAGCCGTACAGGATGCGCAGGCGGCCGTCGTCCAGCCGGGTGGCATCGTACAGGGGCTTGCCCTCGGCGTCGGTGGGAACGGACACTGCCGGGGAAGCGGGTTTCTCGGAGGAGGCAGGCGGCATTACCGCGCAGCCGCAGCCCAGCGCAAGGCTCAGGGTCACGCACAGGGCAGCACTGCTCAGACGGGAAACGGTCTTTTTCATGGGATCACTCCTCTTAAAACAATACAAAAAGCAATGCAAAATGCAGATGCTACTGTCTGGAATGGAAAAACGCACCCGGAAGAAAGTTCCGGTTCATCTGGAATACGAGACAGCCGCGCATTCCATTGCAGAAAATGCGCGGCTGATGGTTACAGATTTATGACAGAATTTCAGGACGCGGTTTTGCTCTGTTCGGCGTCATCCATCCGGCCCAGCTGCTGCAGAAATGCAATCAGGAAGGGCAGGGACACCAGGAAGGTGAGCACATCCGCGATGGGCTGGCAGATCTCCACGCCGAACAGCCCGTGGGTGCGGGGCAGGATGAGGATGAGCGGGATGAAGAACACGCCCTGTCGGCAGCAGGCCAGGAAGGTGGCCCGGCCGGACGCGCCCACGCTCTGGAAGGTCATGTTGGCCACCACGATGATGGGCTGCAGCAGCATGGTCAGGCACTGGTAGTGGAAGGCGGGCAGCGCCACGGCGGTGACGGCGGGGTCATCGCGGAACAGACGGATGAGGGCATCGCCGTTCACCCAGCACAGGCCCACCAGCACCACCAGCATGCAGAAGGCCGCTTCGATGGTGAAGATGGCGGCCTGCCGCACCCGGCGGTATTTGCGTGCACCGTAGTTGAAGGATGCCACCGGCTGCAGGCCCTGTCCCACGCCGATGGCCACCGAGATGATGAACATGAAGATGCGGGACACGATGCTCATACCGGCCACGGCGGCGTCGCCGTAGCTGCGGGCGGCAAGGTTCAGCAGCATGCCGCCGATGCTGTTCAGGCCCTGACGGCCAAAGCTGGGCGCACCGCCCAGCAGGATGCGGCCGAAATCGCGGGCTTCGCGGGTGACGGCCGAAAGGCGGAACTGGCTGACCGTTTTGCCCCGCAGGAACATGGACAGCAGGATGCAGAAGCTGATGCTCTGGCTCAGGGCGGTGGCAATGCCGGCCCCGGCGGTGCCCAGCCCGAACACGAACATGAACAGCGGGTCCAGCGCGATGTTCAACACGCCGCCGGTGACCAGACCGATCATGGCAAAGCTGGCTTTGCCCTCGTAGCGCAGGATGTTGTTCATCACCAGGCTGGAGATCATCAGCGGGGCGGCAATGAGGATGGGCCGCGCGTAGGCGCAGGCGTGGGGCAGGATGGTCTCGGTGCTGCCCAGCAGCATCATGAAGTGGGGCAGGGTGCCAAGGCCCGCCACGGCCAGCACCACGCCAAACACCAGAGCCGTGAAAAAGCTGGTGGACGCAAACCGGGTGGCGGCGGTGGTGTCGCGGCTGCCCAGGCTGCGGCTGATGATGGTGCCGGCCCCGTGGCCCAGCATAAAGCCCAGCGCCTGGATGATGGCCATCAGGCTGGAAACAACGCCCACGGCACCGGACGCACTGGTGGAGATCTGGCCCACAAAAAAGGTGTCGGCCAGATTGTAGATGCTGGTGATCAGCATACTTAAAATGGTGGGAGCAGCAAGGCTGAGGACCAGTTGCGGGATGGGCGTCTCGGTCATCCGGCGAAACTGCAGCGCACTGCGGTCATCGCTTGTCATAAAAAGCCTCCTTGAATGGGATGGAGTAGGGAAAGCCGCCGCTAAAAGCGGACGGCGGAAATCAGCAACATCATAGTATAACGCAAGTACGGCAAAAAGTCGAGAGGGGAACCGTGTGAAAAAACGGCTCGCAAACCGGTGCGAAGGGGCGAAAATGACGCCGAAAGAACCGGCGATTCTGTATGATTTGCTAAAGAAAGGTCGAATTGCTTGTGGAAAATCACGATATGTGGTATCATTTAGGCAGGAAGATGTTGGCAGACCCTGCCCGGCATCGTGACAGATGGAGGAACTGAAGCATGAAAACCGTAGCACAGACCGTGATCGAAGCCGATCGTTTTTATACCATTGCCGCCCACACCGGCAATGTGATCCAGGCCGTGGAAGCAAGCAAGGACGGCGGCACCGTTCGTCTGGGCAAGTATGACCACAAGCCCGAACAGGAGTGGAGCTTTGTCCGGGTGGGCGAGGGCGTGTACCGCATCCGCAACCGCGCCTCCGGCAAGCTGCTGGACCTGACCATGACCGGCACCGCCAACGGCACCTGGCTGCACCTGTGGGAGGATGTGGGCGGCACCTCCCAGATGTGGGAGCTCTGCCCCACGCCGGAAGGCACTGTGCGCCTGCGCTCGTCCTGGGCCGGCGGCAAGTGCGTGGACACCGTGGGCATGGGTGCCGAAGCAGGTGCCGTGCTGCAGATCTGGCAGGAGGTGCCCGGTGCCGACCAGCTGTGGACCATCGCTGAGGTGAAGGACCGCGCAAAGCGCACCGCTAAAAAGACTGCCGAGCCTGCTGTGGAAGCCGCACCCGCCGCTGAGGCTGTTGCCCCGGCAGAGGAGAAGAAGGCACCGGTCAAAAAGCCTGCCGCCCGCAAGTCCCGCACCACCCAAAAGGCCGCTGCGGAACCGGCTGTGACCGCCCAGCCCGCTGCCGAAAAGGCAGAAGAGCCGAAGACGGAGCCCGCCGCAAAGGCGGAAGCAGCAGAGAAGCCCGCCAAGGCTCCCCGCAAGACCACTGCCCGGAAGAAGGCTGCACCCAAGGCAGAAGCCGCCGCAGAAGCTGCCGCCCCGGCCGAAAAGCCCAAGCGCACCCGTAAGGCCCCTGCCAAAAAGGCAGATTGAGCAAGGCTGAACCCGTAAAAACCAGAAGCACCCGTCGGATCGTGGAACCCGGCGGGTGCTTCTTGCGTTTGCGGGAGGTTCACTCCGGCAGTTCGTTCAGGGCAAAGCGGTTCTTTTCAAAGGTCAGCAGGCCCTCATCCCGCATCTTGCACAGCTCCTTGGAGAGGGCGCTGCGGTCCAGATTGAGGTAATCGGCCAGCTGCTGCCGGTTGAACGGGATCTCGAACTGCAGACTGCCGCTGCGGGCGGCCTGTGCGGAAAAGTAGGTCAGCAGACGGCCCCGCACGGTCTTGGGGGTGGTGCAGAAGATGCGCTGCGAAAGGCTCAGGTTTTTGCGCATGGACACCGTGAGCAGGTTGCGCAGCAGCTTTTCGTGCACCGTGCCGGGTGCGCCGCCGGAAAAGGCGGAAATGTTCACGAACAGCACTTCGCACTCTTCGGCGGCCACGGCGTCCACCATCATCACGTCGCCGCACAGCGCGTAGGTCTCGGCAAAGGCCTGCCCGGCAGAAATGCTGCTCAGGATGCTCTTACTGCCCCACAGGTCGAGATTTTCGATGTGGACGGTGCCGCGCAGCACCACGCCCAGAGCATGCACTTGCTCTCCGGCATGAAAAATGACGGCGTGCCGGGGGTAGCTCTTCGTGCGCAGGCAGCCGGACTGCTCCAGTGCAGCCCACTCCTCTGCCGACAGGCCCTGAAACAGCGGGGATGCAACGGGTCTCATAAAAAAACCTCACTTTCGTGGTTATAACAACCGAAGGTCTGCCCTGATTATAGTATACTCAAAGCACAAACACAAGGAGGCTTTTCTATGATCCGGAAAATCATTCATATAGACGAAGAAAAATGCAACGGCTGCGGGGCCTGCGTCACCGCCTGCCACGAGGGTGCCATCGGTCTGGTGAACGGCAAGGCAAAGCTCATGCGGGACGACTACTGCGACGGCTTTGGCGACTGCCTGCCCGGCTGCCCCACCGGTGCCATCACCTTTGAGGAGCGCGAGGCAGCCGCCTACGACGAGCAGGCCGTGCTGGAAAACAAGCAGAAAAAGGCCGCACAGGCCGCAAAACCGGCCTTCCACGGCTGCCCGGGCAGCGCCATGCGCCAGTTCCACCGGGAGGAAAGCGCACCTGCTGCCCCCACTGCAGCACAGCCGTCGCAGCTGCGCCAGTGGCCCTGCCAGATCAAGCTGGTGCCGGTGAACGCCCCCTATTTTGACGGGGCAAAGCTCCTGATCGCAGCCGACTGCACCGCCTACGCCTACGCCAATGTGCACGAAGAGTTCATGAAGGGCAAGATCACCCTCATCGGCTGCCCCAAGCTGGATGCTGTGGACTACAGCGAAAAGCTGACCGAGATCTTCCGCAACAACGACATCCGGAGCGTGACGGTGCTGCGCATGGAGGTGCCCTGCTGCGGCGGGCTGGAACACGCCGCCGTGACCGCCCTGAAAAACAGCGGCAAGTTCGTGCCATGGCAGGTGGTGACCATCTCCACCGACGGCCGCATCCTGGACCGATAAACGCATCAAAAAACGGCAGACGCTTTGCAAGGCGTCTGCCGTTTTTGCATATCAAGGAGGTTCAGGAGGCGCTCTGCGTGCCGGACGCAGCGTCCTGCACGAACTGCACCACGCTCTCGACAGTCTGGCGCAGCTGTACCAGCGAAGCAATGTCGCTGTCCTGCATGCGGGAGGTGGGAGCGGTCAGAGTCGGAGCTGCCGGGGTCACGGTGCCGGTAAGCTCGGTGTGGATGCCGTGGGCCGGGATGTCCAGCAGGATGTGCACGGCGGGGGAGGCAGCCCGCAGCAGGCCGCTCTTTTCCACGCCCAGGGTCAGCACAGGGGCGTCGGCGGCAGTGTCGTCAGTTTCCAGCCGGAAGTAGAGGTAGCCTGCTTTGGCATTTTCCGGCTGCACCTTTTTGATCTTTTTCAGGTCCAGCTGGAAGTCGCTCATGGACTGCAGACTGGTGGCGGTATCATCCACGCCCAGCAGGCTGGCCAGCTGGGTCTGGGAGATGTAGCTGCCCATATTCCATTCCGGGATCAGCACACCGGCCAGCGGATAGTTGTCGGTGATGCTGCTGCGCAGGGTGCGGTAAAGCTGCCCGGCATCGTACAGCGTCTCGTCCTTGCTGATGTACAGGAGGGTGAGGGGCTGGCTGCTGCCGCTGGCCTGCGGGTACAGCTCCAGCTGCAGGGCTTTCGGCGTATATTGGCCGTTCACCCGGCCGGAGGTGCCGCCGAACTGCGCCAGCACCTTATATAAAGCGGGCTCTTCGGCAGCGGTGGAAGTGATCTGGTAGTCCAGCGAAAAGCTGGCTCCGCCGGCAAAGCTCTTCACGCGGCGGCTCACCAGCCCCAGCGCGACGGCGGCGGCCACTACGCACACCAGCACAAGGCACAGCACCACCACGACCGCAGCGCGGGCACCTGTGCGTTTCTTTTTGGATGCAGCCATAAAATGTTCCTCCTTCAGGAAAATCTTTTTTTCAGCATAGCGGAACGCAGGGCGATTGTCAAGGACAGCGTTTTGGAATAAAACAAAAAACCTGAAACATCTCTGTTTCAGGTTTCTGGCGGAAAGATGGGGATTCGAACCCCAGAACGCTTTTGACACGTTACACGATTTCCAGTCGTGCGCCTTAGACCAACTCAGCCATCTTTCCACATCTTTTGTTCTGCCTTTGGGCGGGTGCCCTTGGCGCTCCACTATAATACCTGAAACCAGCTGTTTTGTCAAGGATTTTTTTAAAAAAGATCAGACTTTTTTTAAAATGACGTACCATCGTACTGCAAAATGACAAGAGGCGGGCAAAAGGTGTGCAGAACCCTTGACGGGGAGCCAAAACAAGGCTATGATGGGGGCAGAGAGTGCTGCAGCAGGGCATTTCCTGCCGCAAAAATGGAAAACAAGGAGGATGGACTCTGTATGAACTATGCTGAAGTGCTGGCCAATGCGCGGGAGTGCATCGGCAAATACTGCAAGGCCTGCCCGGTGTGCAACGGCGTGGCCTGCAAAAACCAGATCCCCGGCCCCGGTGCCAAGGGTGTGGGCGATACCGCCATCCGCAATTACAATAAGTGGGCCGAGATCCGCGTGAACATGGACACCCTGTGCGAGGGCGGCACCCCGGACACCCATATTGAGCTGTTTGGCAAGAGCTTCAAGTACCCGTTCTTTGCAGGCCCGGTGGGTGCTGTGAACCTGCACTACTCCGAAGCCTATACCGATATGACCTATAATGATGTGCTGGTGCGCGCCTGCGCAGAGAACGGCATCGCAGCCTTTACCGGCGACGGCACCAACCCCACCGTTATGGAGATGGCCACCAAGGCCATTGGCGCAGCAAACGGCTGCGGCGTGCCCACCATCAAGCCCTGGAACATTGATACCATTAAGGAAAAGATGGCCGAGGCCAAGGCCAGCGGCTGCTTTGCCGTGGCCATGGATGTGGACGCAGCCGGTCTGCCCTTCCTGAAGAACATGACTCCGCCCGCAGGCAGCAAGAGCGTGGCAGAGCTTGCCGAGATCGTCAAGCTGGCCGAGCGCCCCTTCATCGTCAAGGGCGTTATGACCGTTAAGGGCGCACTGAAGGCAAAGGAAGCCGGCGCGGCTGCTATCGTGGTGTCCAACCACGGCGGCCGCGTGCTGGATCAGTGCCCGGCCACTGCCGAGGTGCTGCCGGAGATCGCAGCGGCCCTCAAGGGCACCGGCGTGAAGATCCTGGTGGACGGCGGCATCCGCACCGGTGTGGATGTGTTCAAAGCACTGGCACTGGGTGCAGACGGCGTGCTGATCTGCCGCCCGTTCGTCACGGCTGTGTATGGCGGCGGCGAGGAAGGCGTGAAGTGCTACATTGATAAGCTGGCCGGTGAGCTGGCTGACACCATGCAGATGTGCGGTGCGCATTCTCTGGCCGAGATCACCCCGGATATGGTGCGGGTATAAGAAAAAGAGTGAATAGAAAAGCGGTCTGTGCCTTTGCGGTGCGGGCCGCTTTTTCATCCTTGCAGCTGCGTGCCGGGGTAGTAGTGCGCCAGAATATCGGCATAGCTTTTGCCCTGCTCCGCCATGGCCTTTGTGCCCCACTGGCTCAGGCCCACGCCGTGGCCGTAACCCCGGGTGGTAAAGCTGAAATTCCCGCTCTGGTACTGTACCGTAAAGCATGTGCTGCGCAGGCCCAGCGCCCGGCGCAGGGTCGTGCCGGAAACGGTCTGCCCGCAGACCGTGACGGTTTTTGTGTATCCGGCGCTGGTCAGCGCTGCCGGGCCGAACCAGCCTTCCGGCGCGGCGAGGTCGGCAGAAATGCCAAGGCCTGCAAGGGCCTGCTGCACCTGCTCTGCGGAAAAGGTGACGGTGTATTCGTAGTTGTCAGCGGAACGGTCGGTGCTGCTGTCCACTGAAATGAGGTAGGGCAGGGCGGAACCCCATACATTTTCGCTGGCCTCGGTCTGCCCATTGGAAATGGCAAAGTAGCTGGCGCAGGCAGGAGCATTCTCATAATAAAGTATCTCATCCAAGACCTCGTCCACAAGGGCGGAGAGGCGGGCGTAATTCTGCTCGTAGGCGGTGCCCCAGTAGCTGCGCAGCACCGGCTCGGTCAGGCAGCCCTGCCGCCGGGCTGGGTCGGCAGTGAGCCAAGCGCCGCTTTGCAGGGTGGTGTGGTCCCGGCAGTAGAGCGCATAGCTGTGGGCGGCAACGGCCTGTGCCTTGAGCGCTTCGTCCGGCCAGCTCACCGGCATCTCGGCGGCGACAGCACCCAGAACGTATTCCTGACGGGAAAGCTCCAGCACCTGTCCGGTGGCCTGATCCTCCACCAGAAAGGTCTCGGCATCCGCAGAAGGCACGGCACTTGGCGGCTGCGCAGATGCTGCAGGCGAAGATACGGCAGAAGATGCGGCAGAAGATGCGGGCTCTGCCCCGCTGAGCACGGCGCGTGTGACCCGGTAGGCAGCCAGCGGCAGAATGCTACCCAGCACCAGCAGGACCGCAAAGATTGGCAGAAAAAACTTTTTCATAGTCCCAAACCCTCCGACAGCGGTGTTTTTTTAATCAGAATACCGGATATACCCTGAAAAAAGATGCGAAACAGGGAAAAAGCCTTTTGTGGTGCAAGTGCAAAAAAGCACCAAACCGACTTTTTGAGCGCTGAACGGTGCAGTTAATGCTTGAATTTACTCGTCAAAAGCGATAATATAGAATTATACCCATCATTGAGGGTGGGCGGGAAAGTATATAAATAGGATGAAAGGAGAATTCCCCTTATGAATTTTGCACATTCGGAGGTGGCAACGCTGGACCCGAACACGATGCGGACTTTGTGTGAGGAATATGTTGCCAACAACTACATCGATCCGGAGACGAGCGAACGTCTGGGGGTCAAGCGCGGCCTGCGCAACCCGGATGGCACTGGTGTGCTGGCCGGCCTGACCAACGTCTGCGACGTTGTGGGCTATAAAAAGGATCAGGAAGGCCATGTGATCCCCACTCCCGGCAAGCTGATCTACCGCGGTGTGAACATCAACGAGATCGTGGACGAGGCCTACCGCAATGACCGCTTTGTGTTTGAAGAGGTGATCTGGCTGCTGCTGTTCGGCAGTCTGCCCAACCGGGAGCAACTGGACGATTTCTGTGAGATCCTGGCAGAGCACCGCGCCCTGCCGGAAGGCTTCATGGACACCATGAACGCCCCCTCGCCCAATATCATGAATAAGCTGCAGCGCTGCGTGCTGGGCCTTTACTCTTATGATGAGCACGCCGAGGATCTGAGTCTGGAGAATATCCTGAGCCAGAGCATCAATCTGATCGCCAGCATGCCCACCATGATGGTGAACGCTTACCAGATGAAGCGCCGCTACTACGATAAGCAGAGCATGTTCTTCCACCTGCCCAAGCCCGGCCAGAGCACGGCAGAGCACATCCTCAGCACCTACCGCCCGGATCAGAAGTTCACCCACGAGGAGGCAAAGCTGCTGGATATGTGCCTGCTGGTCCACGCAGACCACGGCGGCGGCAACTGCTCCACCTTTACCACCCGTGTGCTGTCCTCCTCCGGCACCGATACCTACTCCGCAATCGCGGCGGCCATCGGTGCACTGAAGGGCCCCAAGCACGGCGGTGCTAACCTGATGGTGAACCGTCAGCTGAAGGATATCCTCAAGCATGTGGAAAACCCCGAGGACGACGATGAGGTGCGCGAGTATCTGCGCCGCATCCTGCGCAAGCAGGCGGGCGATGGCTCCGGCCTGATCTACGGCATGGGCCACGCGGTGTACACCATCAGCGACCCTCGTGAGGTGATCCTGAAGCAGCGCGCCCGCCATCTGGCCTACGACAAAGGCTTTGAGGAAGAGTATAATATGCTGTGCAGCATCGAACGGCTGGCCCCCGGCATCTTTGCCGAGGAAAAGGGCAGCACCAAGCCGGTGTGCGCCAACGTGGACCTGTTCAGCGGCCTGATCTACAACATGCTGGGCATCTCTGAGGATATCTACACTCCGCTGTTCGCCATTGCCCGTGTGCCCGGCTGGTGTGCACACCGCGTGGAAGAGGTGGTATTCGCCAACCGTATCATTCGTCCCGCTTACAAGTATCTGGGCGTGCGCCAGAAATATAAGCCGATCGAGGAACGCTGATGAATCCTTCTGTTTTGTTCGTTTTTATCCTGAGCATTCTGCTGGGCGTGCTGCGCGCGGCAGACCTTGCCTTTGGCACCGATGCCGTCACCGGTCTGTGCGTGGTCGGCTCGGTGTGGTGGCGCTATCTGGCACTGGGTATCGTGGTGCTGGCTGCAGTGCTTGTGGGCCGTACACAGCCTTCCCACTCGGAAGCGGTGCGTAGCCGCAGGCCGCTGGCCGGTATTCTGGCTTTTGTCGGTGCAGTATGTTTTCTGGCCGCAGCGGGTGCACAGATCGCGCTGGGCGCAGCTTCCGGTCTGGGCGGCTTTGTGCGGTGCATTCTGGAATGCCTGTGCTCCGCGTGGCTCAGCACCATGGGCCGCTGCTGGCTCAGTCCCAACGAGTGGAAAAAGCCCTTTGGTGGGCTGTATCTGGCCGTGGCGGGCAGTCTGCTGTTCTACTGGAACGTGCTGCTGCGCTTTATGGAGAACAGCTCCAGCTGGCACCGCGTGACCCCTACAGCGGCGGTGTGGCAGGCGCTTGCGGCACTGGTGTTTTTGGCAGCGCTGGCCCGGGCACTGCATGTCCCGCAGCCGGGCAATGGCAAAACACTGTGCGCAGCCGGGCTTGCCGCATTTGCACTTTGCCTGTGCTGGCAGCTGCCCTATGTACTGGTTTTGATGAGCGGCCTGAGCTGGGCCGCACCGGCTGTCTGGCCGGAGATCTTTGCCGGACTGGGCCTTTGCTGCGTGGGCGGCATTGGCGGAGCGTGCGTTACAGCCTGCTTGAACGGGGAGAGCTGACAAAAATATTGGCACTCTGTTGGCGCAATTGCCGAAAAGCAGGGAATGAAAGGAATTAAAATCGTACAAAAGCAAAAAATGCAGTGAATGTCTTGTTAATTTTTTGGCAGATACTTGAAACTTTCTGCGTTTTGGTCTAAAATAAAGATACCGTGATTTATCCGATTATGGGTAAAATAATTAGGAGGTACTATTACAATGGCTGTTAGAGTTGCTATCAATGGTTTCGGTCGTATTGGCCGTCTGGCTTTCCGTCAGATGTTTGATGCTGAGGGTTACGAGG
>ERZ772851.958-NODE-958-length-30959-cov-4.949521_pt1 | contig 30959 bp, 28 predicted proteins | sample MGYA00512137_ERZ772851 | MGnify/ENA primary metagenome ERZ772851 (study PRJEB29015, sample SAMEA2737663) | human gut metagenome | biome: human gut; feature: human-associated habitat; material: faeces | place: China | collected 2012 ... | reverse complement strand
AAAAACTCTTTCTATATATTTTTATTACACGAACCTATAATATGTACTGGAATATCTAATTTATTTAAAACAATAAATGTTTATAATTCAATAGCATTTGTATTTATTAGTTGCATTTTAACAATAATAATGACTATTATAGTTTACAAGATAATAGATAAAACATTTATAAGAAATATATTATTTAATAATAAACAAATAGCAAAAGCAATATCAGACTAGATTAATTTCTAGTCTTTTTTAATACCCAATTAGTTCGCAATTTAAAAAGATTGCGTATATAAAATTAAATAAAAACACATAATATTATTGTACACAAAACCAGCTGTGTGTTATAACTCTAATTTACTATTTGTATAATGTGTGGAAATAGGAGAAGAAATCAATCTTCTCCTATTTTATTTTATAAAAATAAATAAAGAGAGACGATATATTAAAATAATTAATAAAGAAGGGAGATTAAGAAATGAAATTAAGTGATTTAACATTAGATATGATTAGAAGTTCATATGACGTGGAAGTAAATAACGAAATAGAAACTGTTTTAGTTTATAATATATTTGGTGAAAATAGAAAAGAATTAAAAGAAAAAATATCTAAAGGACTAGAACAAGGATTAGAAGAAAAAGCATTAATGGAACTTATATATAAAAAAGCGTTTGAATTAGCTACGGATTTAGAATTAGACGAAGATTTAATAGAATCAATAAATAAAGGTAAAAAAGAATTAATGTTTATTGCACAAGATGTAGATGAAATAGTAAGTGAAATTGTTATAGAAGCCATGTTAGAAAAACAAAATCTATTGGCAAATATGACTTCATTAACTTTAAGCAAAAGAATATTATTAGAAGCCGAAAAATTAGAAATATTAAATAAACAATGTGAAAAATTGGAAGAGGAAATACAAGAAATGAAAAAAGGTGATTAATTTGGTTGTAAATGATATTGAAAGTGCAGTCAATTATATTAAATCCGTTGTTTCTACAGCTATGACACCTATGGCAAATAAAATGGTAGAGATAATGCAACGAGAAGTAAATGAACAAATATATGCTGACCATGAACCATCTGTATATGAACGTACAGGACAAATGGGAGAAATAGCACAAATATCGAGTATTGATATGAATTGTGTTGTAGTAGAATTTCAAGATAATGGGGATTGGACAAGTATATTAACGGGTGAACATTTCTTTCCCATTATAGGTTGGGAAGCAGGTAAAGTTTGGAGTTTTAAAAGTGATTCTACAGTTGCTTATTATCCTCCAACAACTATTATACCAGATTCGCAAGTTAAAATAGCTCAACAAATACCAACTGAATTGAAACGATATTTAATAGAGCAAGGTTTAGATGTTATATAGAAAGGCAGGTGAGATTAATATATGGCAGATTTAACTATTAGATTAAAAACTTCTGTAGACGGAAGTGGAGCGGAGCAAGAAGTTGCAAAACTGAAAGAGAAATTAGAAAAAAAAGAAGTTAATTTGAAATTTGATACGGCTAAAATGAAGGCTCAAATGGAAGAACTTCAAAAAGTACTGAACAATGCCTTTAAACTTAAAGATGACCAATTAAATAATCTTAAACAAATACAAAATACTTTAAAAGAAATAAATTCTTTAAGTAAAGACGTGCAAAAAAATTTATTTGGTGGTAGTTCTGCTGGCGTTTCTACGGGCAATAAAGAATTAGATAATACTATGGCTAAATATAAAGCCCTACAAAAGCAATCAGAATCACTTCAAAAACAAATGTCTAAAACTGTAAATACTCAAGCCTACAATGAATTAGAAACTAAATTATCAAAAGTTAATAGTGAAATGCAATCTACTGCACAAAAAATGGACGAATTAAAAAATAAATCTAACATAGATATAAGTAGGGATTTAATAAGTTCATTTGATAAAATTCAACAAAGGGCTAGTAATACTTCTGAACAAATTAATAACATGTTCAAAAATAAAAACTTGACAAGTACACAAATAGAACAACTTCAAGAATTACAAAATAAAATCAACAGTGTTAAATATGCTGATTTAGGGAAGATATTAAAATCCGACAAGGCATATGAACAAATACATAATTTAAATGCAGAGATTAGTAATGTTTCAGTATCGTTAAAAGGATTAAACGGCTCAATTACATTCACTGATAAGGTAAATACATCTGTCGCTAAGTTAGAATCTCTTAAAGCTAAACTTGCTGAATTAGGAACGAGTAAATTTGCTAATACATCTGGAATACAAGAGCTAATAACTCAAATAGAACAATATCAATCAAAACTGCGAAATATAGACCCTAATACAGAAGGTGCTAAAGCTGAATTTGATGGTTTAAAAAATAAAATATCGGAATGTGAAAATAAATATAAACAATTTGAGAGTGAAATTTCTACTAAAAGAGCTAATGTAAAATTTGATGCAGATTTTAATAAAGTATCTCAAGATTTAACAAATTTAACAAGAAGATGTCAAGAATTAGGGGCTTCGTCATCTAAAGTAGAAGAATTTAGACAAAGATTACAAACAATAGCCAGTATAAGTAATTTAAAAGATAGAGATGCAGAGTTAAAAGCGTTAACTAAAGATGTGAGTACTTTTTCTAGTAGTTTATCTAATATTAACGGAAATGGTATAAACGGAGTTACTAATAGTGCTAGAAGTGCAACTCAAGCAATGAATATATTAGGAAATACAACTAGAAAAACGTCGGGATTTTTCAGTTCTCTATCCTCTATGTTGTCAATGTATTCAATACCGAATATGTTTGCTAGAGTTATTACTCAAGGTATATCTTCAATACCTAAGACTATTGTTGATACTGATACAGCAATTAAAAAATTATTAAAGGTTGCACCAGATACCTTTACAGGAACAGCTAAACAATTAGATTGGTTAACTCAAAAAGCAAGTGAGGCAGGTCAATCAGTTGCCAGAAGTAGTATTGATATAATTGATTCCACTGCAAATGCATTACAATCTGGTTTCCATAATGTTAGTAAAGCCTTAGAATATGCTAAAAATTCAGCTATGTTTGCCAACGTTATAGATATAGACCAAGCAAGTGCAGATAAATATTTAAAATCTACATTAGCATCTTATGGTGGTGTAGCAAATTCATTAGATAAAGTTACTATGAAAGTTAAAGGTAATACCAAAGAAACTACTAGAATGATGCAAATGATGGACATGGTCAACTATGCAAACAATAACTATGCCGTTACAGGTAAAGATGTATCTGAAGCAATGATGCGTTCAGCTTCCGTAGCAAAAACGTTAGGCGTTAATATGCAAGAGTTAGTTGGTATCATAATCGCAGGTCAAGAACCTTTACAAAATGCAAGCAAATTAGGTAACGGTTTAAAAACTATCATGCAAAATATGGCAGGTTGGAAAACAAGTGCTAAAGACGGTAAATAATATTGCCGGTTCGGGGAAATTCGGTCGTATATGTAGTAATACATATGGTAAGAAAGACTAAGTCTTAAAAATAATTAATAAAGATAAGTTAATACCGAGTTAATTGAATAAATTAAAACTTATTCAATAATGTAGAGCGTAGAGGGTGAAACTATTTAAATAGAATATAATCCTTCCAAGAGTCTCCGACTATCTTATATGAGATGGAATATGTACGCCAGACTGGATTGGAAATGACCAATCGATGAAAATGAAGGAAACTTCCAGAGGTTAAGATAAAAAACTTAACGTTAATAACAATTCGAGTATTTCAATGAATAAAACAGCAATGGCTATAGAAAAAATAACTGGAATTGATATGCATGACTCAAATGGTCAAGTTAGAGATTTCTATGACATCATGGGTGATATAGCAGGAATGTGGGATAAGCTAGACAAGAAAAGTAAATCATCTGTAGCTGAAGCAATCGCAGGTAAAATTATTTTTGCCACTCATGGTAGAAATATCATGTAGATTAGAGGGGTGTATCGGTCAACTAAATCGAAAGGTTAAGGTGGTAAGAGAGCCTAAGTCCTAAATGGATATGGTAATACCGAGGGTATCTTAACAGAGAATATCCGTAACGCATAATAGGTGAGCGATATTGTTAGCAATAATCCTATCACGAGCCTCCTCCGCAATATTATATAGTAATATTTGAGATGGATTTGCAACCATCAAACCTAACGTTAAACGAGGGCGAAAATATATGCTGGGCTAGCCATGAATTAACATGGTATAATGGGGGAAACCCCTAGAAGTAGAGGATAAAAAGCCTTTACGATAACAAATCGAAAAATCAATTGAACGTTTTCACTGCAATAATGAGTAACTGGAGTCAAGCAGAAAAATTTATGAAAGAGTACGAAAATGGTGACACTTTCGGAGCTTCAATGAAAGAGAAACAACATTCTCCGTACGTACAGAAATGTGCGTAGGACACAAAGTTAAAAGCAGGTAACCCCTAAAGCCTTACACCACAACGTAATTGGCAACAATAAGCGTGAAGGTACGAAAGTAGAAAAAACGTAAGGATAATTATATGGTTAAATCCTAAGTAATTTTAATAATGGGTGTTCATGCAAGTATTAATCTAATATTATTAACAAAATTCATTTTAAATGAAAAAATAATTAATAAATTAGATTAAACTTTCAACGACTATCTTGAGAAGATAAGTTAAACTCTTATCAATAGGAGTACGGCTCAAGCGATTGGAGTGGGTGAAAATCCCTTAAATGGAAATACTTTGCCCTTAACAGATAATGCTGAAGGTGAAGAAATAGTCTAGACTCTATATGAAAGTATAGGAAGTTCATAAGAGAACTGCATAGATGTAGCGAATTTATGTGAAGATAACGAATGCAAGATATATAGACTCTGTACAAGGGAAACTTACATTACTTCAAGAAAAATGGAGAAGTATAGTTAATACTGCTGTAAGTGGAAATACAGCAAAAGGTTTTTTAGACATTGGTATAAATGCTTTAAGCATGTTAGATAAATTTGTTAAATGGGTAGACGATATGGGCGTAGGACTACCTGTTATAGCAGGATTAATTTCTGGTATTTTTGAATCAATAAAATTTAACCGAAGTGGTGGATTTGAAGCATTAATTAATCAAGAAAGAAGATTAAAAGCCGAGGCTTTAAGTACAACTACTGCGTTAGAAGGACAAGCCACTGCAACACGACAAGCATCTAGTGCCACAATGATTGGAACTACTAATCCAGGATTCTTTGCAACAATAAAAGAAGGATTTCAAGCTAGTTATCTTGGAAAATCTTGGAATGTAATAAAAGGGATAGGCACTTCATTTAAAGAGGCTCGTCAATCATCTGGAGTATTTGCCTCTGGATTAACAGCAGTTAGAAGTGCTTTAGCAGGTGTAGAGGCTAAAGCATTAGGAACAAAAATAGCTTTAGGAGCTATGAATTTAGCTATGAGTTTTGTAAATATGGGTGTAGGTATGCTTATATCATGGGGAATAGGTAAAGTCATCCAACATTTTACAGACGAGGCTAATAAACTCAATGATGCTTTAGAAGAAAATGCAGAAAATATAACTAATTTAAACAATAAAGTAAATAGCTCAACAAAAGCAAAAACAAATCTTTCAAATATTAGAGATGAATATAAAAAATTATATGATACGGTAGATAAAACTTCTGAACAGCAAGAAAGATTTAAAGAGTTGCAACAACAAATAATTGATATTTGTGGTGAAGATATTGTCTTGGGTTATGATAAAGATAATAACCCGATTTTATCAATGGGTGGAGATATTGATAAATTAATTGCAAAATATGATAAATTAATCAAGAAACAACAAGAGGCTCTGAACCAAGAATACAAAGACCAACAAAGAAATGCTACAGACAAAATGAATGAAGGACAAGGATTTGCTGGTAAAGATGGAGCTTTCAATAAACAAGCAATTAAGGAATATAATAGACAAATAGAAAACATCAGAAAAAAGAAAACTGAACTTAACAATACGTTTATTCAAACAGGTGATGTAACATGGTTAGAAGATTATTCAGAAAGACTTGCTAAATTAAGTGATACTTATGCTAGTGCTAAAGAGGCAGTTGTAGATGCTGAAGCAAAAATAAGTGCCGAATCTCAAAAAATAAATAAAAGTATAGTAAACTCTTTGTCTATAGGTGATGGATTTAGTAAATTAAAAAGTGACGTTCAATCTGAAATGATAGAAGTTGTAAATGGATTAGATTTTTCTCAATTAACAAGTGGACAACAAAGTTTATTTGAATCAAATATGAAAAAAATGTTTGATTCTGGAACAATAGATAAATCAATAAGAAAATTGTATGATTTGCAACAAGCATATGCAGATACAAGTGACATTACTGCTTATGAACAAGGAATTGAAAAATTAATCCCTTCTTTAGCCAAATTATGGGGAGTCAATGAAGATGTAGCTAGAAGTATGGTAGAATTACCAGAAAGTGCTAAAATGGCTCAAAATGCTATGGATGCTTATTTACGTTCTTTTGGTAAAAACATAAATATGACAGATAAAGAAACTAAAGATTTAATGGCAACATGGGACGCCTATAATAATTTTCTTGAAGATTTAGGTGGTCTTGATACAGTAGAAAAAGACGGAAAAATGGTTTATAACATCAAAGAAGTTAAAGCTACTTTAGAAGATAGTAATTTACCAGACAAAGTAAAAGACTTGGTTAATAGATTGATGGATGACAATGAATTTTCTTTAGACGATATGGAATTAACAGCTAAATTATCTCAAATTTATGTAGAAGATGATGAAGAAACTAGAAATAATTTAATTCAAGACGTTCAAAATCTTGTAGATAAACAATTTGGAAAAGGTAAAATAGACGTAGGTAAATTATTTGTTACAGGAGAATATGCTGTATCTGACGACGATAAAAAGAAAATAGATGATGCTTTTGCGAGTTTTAAACAATTTGACGGAAAAGATGAAATAGTAAAAACTTTAAGAGCGAATGTAGAAAATACTGACCAAGTTGAAAATTATGCCAAATTAATGGATAATTTAAGAGGTAAAGATAAAGACATTGAAACATTTTTTAAAAATAACATTCAAGATTTATCTGAATTAGAATCTTATGAAGACATGATTCAATGGGTATTTGACCATCCAGAAGCAGTAACAAAATGTCATATAAATGTTTTAGGTGAAGATACAATAAAAACTGCTAAAGCTGAAATAGATAGTCTATTAAATGAAAAAGATGAAAAAGACATAAAAGTAAAAATAGATAAAGCTTTAGCTCAAGGTGACATAGCAACCGTAATGGACTTAATAGGGCAACTACCAGCAGAAAAACAAATTGAAGTTGGAGTAGCATTATCTAACGCATTAGATGAACTTGGAACTGTAGATGCTATACAGTTAAAAAATAAAGTCGTAGATGTTACCGTAATGGCTTTTCAAGCATTACAGCAACTTTATGCACTTCAAGGATTAAAAATTCCAGAGAAATATATTAAAATAATTAGTAATAGTGCCGATGTAGCAAGTAAATTAGATAGTTTAAAACAACAAATAAATGAAATACCACGAAGTATATCAATAATGGCTACTTTAACCTATACAGAAAAAGGTAAATCAAAAGTTCCCCATAGTGGAAAGGGAAAATCAGTAATGTGGGGAGATTCTATAGGTGAATTTTCTAATATAGAAGATAATCCTTATTCTGTAGAGCAGTTGAGTGCTACACCAATGGTGACTTCACAACCTGTAGTAACTGCAAATGATGTAAATACAGCAACTCCTACTTCAGATAGTTCTGGTGGAATAAGTACATATGCTACGAGAGATTTTAATAGTATAGGTGATATAGAAACAGCTTTAACTCCTATAAGCCTTGAATATCAAAATGTATTAGATATGATTGAATACTCCGTTGAATTATTTAAAGAGTTACAATATAGAATTGAAACAGTAACTAAGAAAACTTCATTATTAGATAAACAAATGGAAAAAGCAGTAGGTACTGAAAAAATTAAATATCTTAAACAAAAAAATAAATTACTAGAAGAACAAGCAAAACTTCAAAAGGAATATTATGACGATTTAATTTCTGAAAGAGAAACACTTCAACAAAAACTTCAAAAAGAAGGATTCCAATTTAATGAAGATGGAAACATGACTAACTATGAAGAAAAATTATTAGCTATGCAAAAAGAATATAAACGACTTCAAGATGTAGCTGATAAATCTTCTAAAAGTAACTCTTCTAGTGGTTCTTCAAATAATACAGCAAGTGATAAAGCTAGTAAATATAAGGAAGAATTGGATAAGCTTACAAATTTAGCTAATAAATATTATGATATACAACAAAGTGATTTATTTAGTTGTGAAGAACAATGGCAAGAAATGAAAAATACAATTAAAGAAAATAATGACGAAATTGAAAAACTAACTAGAGAAGATAAATTGTATAAATTTAGCAACGCCATAACTCAATTAAAAAATCAATTCGATATACTAGGAAATAAAATTGATATAATAGATGTTAAACTAGAAAACTCAAATGGAGTAGATACAATTAAATTAACAGAAGAAAAATTAAAACTTATGAACGAACAACTATCTAAACAAATGGATTTAATGACTAATATGAAAAATAAGATTCCTACATATCAAGAAAGTTTATCTAAATATGGTTTTACATTCGATGTAGAAGGAAATGTAAGTAATATAGACGAAGTATTAAACAGTTTTCAAAACAGTGAAGATTTGGAAAAAGTTAATGATTTATTAGAGGAATATACTTCTCTAATAAATGACGATTTAGCTGACGCAGAAAAAAATTATGCTGATTTACAAAAAGATATAGTAGATTTACAAAAAGATAAACTTAATAAAGTGAAAGACATAGAAGATAAAATCACAGATGTAATAAAAGATGAAATAGATAAACGTAAAGACGCTATAGAAAAACAATATGACAAAGAAAAAGAATTAATAGAAAAAAGAAGAGATAATTATAAAAAACAACGTGATGAAGATGATTATGCAAAAAATTTAAAAGAACAACAAGACGAAATTGATACTATTAATAAAAAAATAGAGTTAGCAAAACGAGATAATTCTATGAGTGGTAAATCTAAGTTGAAAGAATTATTAGACGATTTAAAAGAGGCTCAAGATAAATTAGATGAAACAGTTCAAAATAAGGTTGATGAAGATATAGATAATATGTTCCAAGAACAATTAGACGCTTTAGATAAAAAGAAAGAAGATATGACGCAAAATATAGATGACACTTATACGCAACAAAAGATAGCACAAATGGTTAAAGATGCAATGATGACTAATACTTTTACCGATTTAAATGGTAATATTACCAATTTACAAGATAAATTGATTGACTTTGCAGAAACAAGTGGAGATGCAGTAGGAATATTAGGTGATTCAATTAAAACAGAATTGTGTGATAATCTTGAAATGGCTTTAGATTATTTAAAAGACTATAAAGATATATTTAAAGAACTTGGATTTAAACAACTAGGAAATGTAAACTATAAAGAAGGTATAAATAAGGATACAACTTCTAAAACATTAAATGTGGGTGATATCAATATTAATGTTGAAGGAAGTGTTGATGAAAATGTTCTTGATGACATGCAAGAAATGATTAATAAAACTTTAAAAGATATTGTTAATAAATCATTATAGAGGGTTAATATATTAACCCTCTTTTATAAGGAGGGTGATGTAATTGTTTAAAAGTCAATATTTTATTTGGAAAGGAAAACAATCTAAAGATAAATTTTTAAGTATATTAACCACTGATAATGATGTCTTAAATGATTTTGGAGTTCCATATAATAAAACATTAGAAAAAGAAGATAATTTAGATTTATATAATGAAAAAGAAGAAGAACCCGAAGATATAACATTACAATTATATTTAGAAAAAGACGGAATGCCTTTAATATGGACTGGTGAAAATTTTAGAGAAATTAAAAAATGGTTAATAAGTGATGACTTTGAAGAATTTATTTCTTATGACAATTTAGATTATGTGTATTATTTAAAATGTACGAAAATACAAAAAAAATTTACATATGGTGAACCTAAAGGTTGTATAGAAGTTACATTTAAACCTTTAAGTCAATATGCATATAAAAAAGTAATTATAGAAAAAGAAGTAAAAGGTAAAGAATTAATAAATATACATAATAGTGGAGACTTAAATTATGAACCTATAATTGTAATTGAAAGTAATTGTAAAAGAAATCAAAAGGTAAAAGTAAACGATTTTGTAATAAATAATTTACTTGAAGAGGAAACTATTAAAATAGACAACAAAATGTGTTTAGTTAAATCCAATAAACGATATTATCCTATATCAGATTGTAATAGAAAATGGATTACTTTAAAACAAGGAGATAATCAATTAATCGTTGAAGGAGAATGTAATATAATTATTTATTGTAGTTTCCCAGAAGTAATATAGGTGATAGATATGAATGATGTAATTATTAAGGAATTAAAACCAATACAAGAAATTATATTAACAAAATTAAATGGTGACGTTATTGCAGAAATGCCTATATTTTATTTAACAGAAGAAAGTAGAAATATTGACGAGGTAGATACGATAACTTTTACAATACCTTTGAGATATAGAGACAATTTCTCAAAGAAGATGGTAAATTATTATGTATATGATGAAGTTATAGCAGAAAGATTAATATGTGTTGATGGTGAATATTTTGTGATTAAAGAAATAAATGAAAATCAATCAAATCACACAAAAGAAATTACTGCTTATGGATTAGAAAAAAAATTAGAAAAAAACACAATAGCTTTATCAGATTGTGGACTTATGTTAAAAGATAAAGATGAAGAGACATATACTTATTCTTTTGACGAATATTTATATCAACAAACAGGTTGGAGATTAGGTCATATAGACGATTCAGTTAGATATATGGATAATGGAGAACCTAAACTTCGTATGCAAGAGGAAACAAATACTTCTTTTTATTCATTTATAACCGAAACCATTGCAGAACAATTTTGTTGTGTTCCTATATTTGATAGAAAAAATAAATTAATAAATCTATATGATATTGACGGATTTGGGAATGATTTAAAATTAGTTTTGAATAAAGATAATTACTTAAAATCATTGGAAAAAACTTTTAATTCTTCTGATATTGTAACTAGATTAATCCTTGAAGGTAATGAAGAAGAGTGTATAGTAGAGGAGGCAAACCCAACAGGATTAAATTATATTGAAAATTATTCATATTTTATAGAAAACGAAGATATGAGTAAAGAATTAATTAGAGCTTTAAAACTATTTGAAGAATTAACTCCTAAAAGAATGGAGAAATGGAAAGAATATGTAAGTTTAAAAACACAAAAAAATTCAGAATTATCTACATTGGATTCTTCAGAAAATATACTTATGACTAAATGTAATCAATTACAAAATATAATAGACGGTTATACAGATATGGAAACTGAAGAAGAATATTATTTATTAGATGATATAAAAAGTGAATTAGATGTATCTAATTTAGAATTGCAATCTGTTTCAAGTCAAATATATAAAATAGAAAGAGAATTAAAAGAATTAGATATTAAAATTAATAGATTAAACAAATTATGTAGAAGAGAAACTTCAGAAGACGACGCAGGTAATTTATTATTCAATGAAAATTTATTAAGTGAATTAAAAGATTACATTTATTATGATACATATTCAGATGATAGTTTTGTAGATGCTAATGAATTAATAAAAACAGGAAAACATATTTTAGAATCCAAATGCAAACCTACAGTAGAATTCTCAATAGATTCAGTAAATTTTATAAATAGATTATTAGGAGATAAAACTAGATTAAGTCCAGAAATTCAATTAGGCTTAGGAGACGTTATATCTACTTATGATAAAGAAAGAGATAAAGAAGAATTAGTTTTCTTTACAGGTTGGACTATGAATTATGAAGATAATAAATTAAGTTTAACCTTCTCGAATAAAAAAACTAATAAAGAAGATACTAGAGTGATTGCTGATTTATTAAAAAAATCAAAAGAAACAAAAAAAATTATATCAGTTAATAAATGGTTATGGAATAAACAAAAATACAATAAAGTTAATAGTACATTAATGACTGGTATGGATTTAGATTTAGATTTTTCCCCTAATAAAGCTTACATTGACAGTGTTTCAAGTGTGGATTTAAGTCAGCATACTTTAAATATAAATTTAAATGAAGAATATATTTTAAAGGCGACAATACTACCAGACACAGCTAAAAATAAAAATGTAATATGGATTAGTAGTGATGAAAATATTGCGAGTGTGAGTGATGGTGTAATAGTAGGGAATGGATATGGAGCTTGTATAATAACCGTAATAACAGAAGATGGTAATAAAACAGATACTTGTAAAGTAGTTGTAGAAGTTGATATGGGAGATAGTAGTAATGTTAATGTTACAGGCATAAGATTGAATACAAATTCATTAGAAATAGATAAACATGAATCAGTTTATTTATTACCTACAGTAATTCCTACTAATGCGAATCAATCAATAACATATATTAGTTCTGATGGTAATATAGCTAAAGTATCAAATGAGGGATTAATAACAGGTGTAGGTCAAGGAAAATGTACTATAACAGCTATATCAAATAAAAATTCTAAAATAAAAGCATCTTGCACAGTTACGGTTAGTGGTAAAGAGGCGGAAATAAATATAGACGATTTAGATGAAGTATTAATTATAGGAACAAAAAGAATTCAAAATCTACAAGAGTATAACTTAGCTCCAAAAATGACATATTTTGGAAATATTGTAGAAGATTTTGATATTACAACTTATCCATCAGACCCTAAAGCTATCGTTGTTATGTTAGGATTAAACAATGATTCTTTATGTGACATAAGCAAAATAAAGGTATTGTTAAATTCTATAAAAACTAAATACACAGGAAAATACATATTTGTAGCAAATGAATTACCTGTTGGTATAAATTATGCAACAACAGACTACACTTATGAACAATTAAATAGTCAAATTAAAAATTATAATAATACATTACAAAAAATCGCAAATGAATTAGGATTAAAATCTATAACAGTTCAAGGTGGAATGGTTGAAAGTGATATATTAGCTTCACATTATACTTATAATGGATTAGACTTAAATGTAGTAGGATGTAAAATGTTATTAAATAATATTAAATATCAAATCAAAAATAATGTAAGTTCTTTTATTCCTCCAGATGATGAAGACAGTGGGACAAATAAAGTAAATCCTATAAGACAAAAGATTATGGAAAAAGCTGAAGAAATAGTTAGAATGTGTGTTAACCATAAAGCAAATTATAGTCAATATTATAGAACTGTAGATTATAGAAGACCAAATACAATCAAAGGACGTTATGAAACGGTCGGTGGCGTGACATATACACAGCCTTCATGGGTAATATTAAATCAAACATACGGATGGGATTGTTCTAGTTATACAGGATGTTGTTATGATTACGCAGGTATACCCGATTTAAAAGGACTATCATGTGGGGCAGGAACTTTACAACAGAAATTAAAACAACTAGGAGCTGAATATTGGTTATACAAAGAAGAAGGTTTAAGAGACGCAAAACCAGGAGACATTGTTCTTTGTGTTAATGATGGGGTAAGTTTTAGTAGAAATAATGTATTTACTTGTAGAACTCATCACGTTATGATTTATGGATATTCAGATTATGAAATGTATGAGGCATCTGGTTACTCAAGTGGTATAAGAAAAGGAAAAAGAACTTTTGATAAAAATCAATGGATATTCTTTAGATTACCTCAAGTTGCTGAAGCTGATAAAAACAGTTCTAACGGAAATACGAATATTGGTAATGGCGTAGAAGAATACAAGAACTGTTTCAATGAACAAGGTATTATAAATGGACATGAATATATTTATAAATTTAAAGGATTAAGATGTACGTGCTACAATGCAACCGAAAACAATAAAGGTGGACGTTCTGGATTAGGTACTCATATGGGTAAAACTTTTGGTTGTGGAAATTTACCATATGGAACATTAGTGTATTTCCCAGAGCTGGATGGTAAAATATGGAGAAATGCAGATGGTAGTCAAATTAAATTAGATGGTATACTTATGGCAACAGATAGTGGTATCCTCATGACAGATTGCGATATCGTGGCAGGTTCTACTATACAAGCTTGTACTTCAAACTGGACTAATCCAAAACGTTTAGATGGTTATGTAATCGAATGGGGTACAAGTAATATCAAAAATTACAGTTTTACCGACACTTACAAAATAGCATACAATAATGGTAGTTTGTCAAGATTTAAAACAGCATTTAAAAATTATATGAATAATGGAGATGGCGTATTAATTAATTTCACTAAATTCTATGATACAGATAAAAACATTAGAAATACTATTTATTGGACAATATTAAATAGTTAGCGTTTCAAAAGGTTTAATTTAAGTTACAATTGGAAAGAATAAAAAGGGGAAGTAATTATTCCTCAATAAAAATAATTAATAAAGGGGAGATATTTATGAATAAAACCGATAGAATAGGTGAAAGAAATTATAATACATTTGGAAGTGAAATGGTGATAATAGATTATAGAAAATACTCTGATATAGATGTTTACTTTCCAGAATACGATTATATAGTTAAAAGTGTACAATATGGTCATTTTACAAATGGTAAAATTAAATGTCCTTACGAAAGAAGATATTACTATGTTGGTTATATTGGAGAAGGTAATTACAAAGTAAGTGAAAATCGTAAAATTGCTAGAGTATATAGTACTTGGTATGAAATGCTACAAAGATGTTATGATGAAAAACTACATGAAAAACGTCCCACATATAAAGATTGTGAAGTTGACGAAGAGTGGTTAAATTTTCAGAATTTTGCTGAATGGTATGAAAACAATTATTATGAAATAGAAGGAGAACGAATGTGTTTAGACAAAGATATATTAATAAAGCATAACAAGATATATTCGTCACAGACTTGTGTATTTGTACCAAATACTATAAATACTTTGTTTACTAAAAGAGATAATAAACGAGGTGATTCACTTATAGGTACGAGTTCTACCAAAAATGGCAAATATAAAGTGTGTTGTAATTTATTTAATCTCGAAACTGGGGAATCAAAAAGAGAATATTTAGGTTTATATGATACCCAAGAAAAAGCCTTCGAGATATACAAATACTACAAAGAGAAAAATATTAAAGACATAGCAGATTATTATAAAGGGCAAATACCGCAAAAACTGTATGATGCGTTATATAATTATAAAGTTGAAATAACTGATTAAAAATAATTAATAAATACAATACAAGTCCCCGTATTTATGAGGACTATTTTTTATGTAGGAGGTGATGTAAATGGCAATAATTAATAATACACCAACTCAAGGATACGTTTATATTAAAGATACGCAAATATTATATAACGATGTGATTTATAACATTAATAATATGTACATAAAAGAGAAATATATTTATTGGAAAATAGAGTCATCAAATTTAATAACTTCAAATAATAAGTTAGACGATGAAGAAGATTTAATATTTGTAATTAAAAATGTGGATGGAGTGGCGATACAGATGTCTACGGAAATAATTTCAATATTATTTGATGGATATAATAAAAAGACGATATCAGAAAAAATTAAATCTATAAATGAAAACAATAAATCTTATAAAAAACAACTTGAAATCACGCAAGATAATATTGAAAGTTTATCAAAAGAATATCAAGAAAACTTATCATTTGAACAAATCAAAGAAAGATTAAATACTTCTATAATAAATTCCAATTCTTTAATGATAGATTTAAAGACTGTATTAATAGATAGATTATCGGATGAGGTGTTTAATTCGGATGAAAAAGCAGATGCCAATTATAGGCTTGACACAATTAATAATAAATTTCAAGAAATGCTTGGATATTCTGACGCTTTAGTTGATATGATGGCAGAAAATTCTAATGACGTAGACACAACATCTTTGTTAGAATATCAACTATCTTTAGAGAAAATGTTGGCAGATTTAGTCACAGAAATTAAAGTTATTACGGAAGATGGTGAAGAAAATATAACATTAGCAGATATTTCGTCTATAACATCTGATATAACTACGATATTAATAACATTATCTTCTTTTAAAGATTCGTGCGACATAACAATTTCTACTTCGTCAGAAGGCGAAAAAACATTAGGAGCTTCAAGTACTATATCAGATGAAGTATATAATACAAATACTAGAATAGATGATTTATCTAGCAATATGTATGAATTACAAGCTTCATTGATTAATTCATTTGCTAAAGAACAACAAACTATTCAAGGATATTTTGATGCAAATCAAAAGTACAGTAATGATATGCTTCCTATAACTAATTCGTTGCTAAACGTGGATGGAAAATTAACGGTAGCACAATATAATTCATTAGACGCTTTAGCAAATGCAATGGTTAATTATGTTTCTAAAATAGAAGCTAGTTATCAATCTTACTATAATAATGAGAAATTAGGAGATAATAATAAACAATTATTAAAAGAATATTTTGACGATTTCAAAGCAAAACATACAAATTTCATTAATTCAATACGAGTAGATATGAAAGATTTAATTTTTGATAAAAATGAAAGAAAAGAATTCAATATAAGAATAGCATTATATAGGGAGGCTAGAAATAAATTAAATTCACAAATGTTAAACTGTATAAATTTAATTAATTCAGCAACAAGTGAAGTTAATTTACAACAAATTGAAAAAAGATTAAATGATAAAATCTTAGAAGTTCAAAATCAAGTTAATGATTTAAATTCTAAAATAGATACAATAAATTCAAAATTATCTAATATAGAATCAAGATTGGATTCTCTTGAAAATAATACAACTACTTAGAAAGGAGTAAATAAATGAAAAAAGAATATTCAATAATTATCAATAAACAAAAAAGTGTTTTAAATCGTGAATTATCAATATTTCAACACGATAAAGGCATAGATATATATTTCAAATTGATGGATACTGATTATTTAGATTTAAGTTCTAATTATTTGTTATCTGATGTAGTTTTGGTAAGTCCGTTAAAAAAACAAATAAAATCAGATATAGTACCTATTATAGATAATAAAATATTATTCACCATAAACAATGAGATAATGAATCAAATTGATGAAATTGGTAATTATCATGTTCATATTAGACTTTACGATGATAAGGGAGGCAGAATGAAACTCCCTTATTTTATTATGTCTGTATTGGAATGTGAAGTAGAAGATGATGATTTATCATATGGAACAACAAATGTAGCAACGATAGATAATTATAAAACAGCTAAGTATGGTAAAGAATTAAGAACTTTTAACGTTGATGGTTCTTATAATAGAACAGTTTGGATATCTGGAGATATAATAACTGATACAAAATTAAATAAATTGGAACAAGCAACAAGTGAACTTACAGATGAAATAATACAACATAAAAACAAATTGTTAGAATTAGAAGAAAGCAAAGGCTATACAATCAAAAAAGGTACAGAAGATACACCTATAATAATATCAGAATTAAGTAAAGGTTCTTATATATTAAAGGGTTGGGCAAAAGATTTTAATTCTAGTACTGAAATAATATATTTAGACGGCAATAGAAATTATGCATATATAACAAGTAATACAGACACTTATACATATGGTTTATGTTGCTTTGATGAAGATTATTTCAAACTATATAAATTCAATAAAATAAAAAATAAAAAAGAACAAATAGTAGATTATTTAAATGTAATTATTGCCGATGACGAAGATAAATTAAATTTAACAGGTGACAAATATCAGTATTTAAAAACAGAAACATTATCAACCATTGTATTACCAGAAATGGATGAATTTATAGAGTTAAATTTATTTATTAGACCGACAGTGGATAATTTAATTCTAATATTTCCAAGTATAACATGGAGAACGCAACCAATATTAAAAAAAGATGTATTATGCCAAATAAAATTAAATTATTTAAATGAAATTTGGTATGGAGACACTTTAATACATGATGAAAATGTACCTGTGATTAAAGGTGACATATCGGGAGGAACAACGGGAACTATTACAAAAATTCCTTTTAATAAAATTTCTTCTGAAGAGAGTTATATAAATTAGGGAGGTATGAAGTAATGAAGTATATGAAGAATAAATATGGTGATGAGAATGGAAATGTCATTTCATTTTGGTCTACTGATGACAATGTATTGTGTAAAGATAGTAAAACTTTGAGAGAAAATTTAAATAATAAAGCTGATAAAAATGGGGTGTTCACTATGGCTAATATGGGACAAGATATAAAAGAGGCAATGACTGGTGGAAGTGTAGCAGTAGTGGGAAAAAATACTATATTAAGTGAAAATATAGTAGATGAACAAGTAACTCCATACAAAACTAATTTTGCTAAATATGGAAATAATATATTAAATATTGATGAATTAGTTGATGGATATGTATATTCTAATGGGAAAATAAAAAATGGAAATTATGTAACGACTACATATATACCGTTTAGCAAAGGTGATAAAATAAACCTATCTAGGATGGATAACCCAACACAGAATACAAATATGACAAGAAGAGCTATAAGAACTGCGTGTTTTTATGATAATTCTTATAATGTATTAACAGATTATTATTATGATAATACAAATTTTACAAAAGAATCAATAACTTATAATGGAAATGAAGAAGTAGCATATATCAGAGTCTCTTTTGAAAAGAATCTTACGGATAACTCAATGTTATATTTTGGTGATGAAAAAATGGAATACGAAGAAAATAAAATAATAATAGATAAATTAAAATTAAATGAAAGTTTAAAAGAAGAAGTAAAAAATGAAATATATTTATCAAATAACATATTGAAAGGTAAGACTATTTTAAATTTTGGTGATAGCATAGGTGCTGGAGACGGCAATAACGGTATTGGATATGCCGAATTATTAGCTAAGAAGAATGATATGACTTGTTATGATTATGCTGTGGGCGGGGCTACAATAACAACTTCTACAAACGATATATTAACTCAAATTGAAAAAGCAAAAAATGATAAAAAAACAGCAGATTATATATTATTTGATGGATTTACAAATGATATTAATGATGGTGCTGTGAAAGATTTAGGTAAAATATCTGATGGATATAGCCAAACAAAAAATACAAATACATTTTCTGGTGCTTTTGAAGAAATTTGTTATAGATTAAAAACTTATTGGAAAGGTGTACCAGTATTCTATGTTTGTGTTCATAAAATGAGTTCTAGGGATACAGAATTACAGAATACCTATAGTGAAAGAGCTAAAGTATTATGTAAAAGATGGTCTATACCAATTATAGATGTATATGACTGTGGTGGTTTAAATACATATATTTCAGAACATAAAAGCACATACACAAATAATTCAGATGGAACACATCCAAATGAATTAGGATATAACACTTTTTATATACCATTGATTGAAAAAAATCTAAAATAATTTAATAATTAACAAAGGAGGTATAATATGTACGGTAAAATTATTAATGAAGAATTAGTTTTTGCACCAGTAAATTATAAAACTTCTGATGGTGTTTTAATTACTAATTTTAACACAAATGAAGATTTAATGAAAAGATATGGGTTTAAAAAAATAAACGGAGTAGAACCAGAATATGACGAAGAAAGAGAATGTTTAATAATTTCCTCTTTTGAAGAGTTAGATACGGAAATTAAAGTTGCGTATGAAGTAAAAGGCATAGGAGCTTTATTAGATAACAATGATATGACTAAAGATGAATTAATTGAAACTATGAGAAAAGAATTATGCAGTTATAAAGAAGGTTTAATTGAAGGAACTAAATTTGATTCTCTTAATGATATATTTAAATATATGTTTGAACATTTTACAGAAGAAGAAATATATATTGGTAAAGATATTCCTAATGACCCAAAATATAAATTATGGATAAGAATTTATGAAGAACCTAAAGATGATGACGACGATGGGAAAGATGTCCCAAGTAATCCAACACCTGTAAAACCACCTGCTGAAGATAAAACTGTATGGGTATCTAATTTAACTTTAGACTCAACTATAATGGGTTATTATATAGAATCAGAGTTTACAAGTGATAAATATCCAGATAAAAATGTATGTTTAACTACCGACCAAAGATATGTTGGACAATATGTTAAATTTGCAAACACTGGAAAGGACATAGACGGTAAAGTATTCCAAATAACAGGAACAATAAGTAACGATGCTTTAGGATTAAGTTCTTCACACAGTCTTCCTGTATTCGCTGTAAACTGTAAAGACCAATCTACTGCCACTGCAATAGGAGAAAATACAGGCAAAGCGTATGTGGGATTATTATTATCTTCTACTACTAAAGTTGCAAAAGTAATTTGTAATGCTTTAAACGTCAGAAGTGGTATGGGAGTAAAATATCCAGTATTAGGAGCTATACCTAATGGATATACATTACCAATACTTGAAACCTATACAAATACTTCATGGGTTAAAGTAAGTTACAATAATAGTATAGGGTATATAAATGCTAATCCCTCATATGTAACTATATCTACTATAACAGTTGATGCAGGAGGAACAGGAGAAGTAGGTGGCAATACAGGATTTACAGTACCTTGTATGGGTGTAGATATATCTAAATATCAAGGAAATCTTGACTTTGCTAAAATTAAAACTTATGGTGAAACTAACTTTGCAATACTTAGAATAGGTTATGGTAGTAGAAAAGGTGGACAACCTATAATAGACCCTAAATTTGAAGAATATTTAAAAGGATGTGTTGAAAACAAAATACCTGTGGGTGTGTATTTTTTCTCATATGCAAATACAGTTGAAAAAGTTAAAGTAGAGGCAAATTGGGTGGTTCAACAATTAAATAAATATTCTCAAACATTTGAATTCCCAATATTCTTTGACCAAGAAAATGATTTAGTTGATAAATTAGGTAATCCTGGTAAAACTGTATTGACAAATTGCATGAACGCTTTTTGTCAAATAATAAATGATGCAGGATATATGGCAGGAATTTATACTAATAACTCATGGGCAACAAGTTATGTAAATTGGAATAATGTAAAATATACTGACCACATATGGGTGGCTCAATGGAGTTCAGCTTGTACTTGGACTAGAACTGATGTTAAATTATGGCAAGGTGGATATAAGAAATTAAGTGGTTACGGTGGAGTAGACGTAGATTTTGATACTTGTTATTTCGATTATCCAACATATGTAAGAGCTAATCACAAAAATGGATTTTAGGAGGTGGTTTAATGAATTTATCAATATTAGGCAAAATTGATGGTGCATGGCAATCATTAGGAACAACTACAATTGGAGATAATTCAAGTTCAGTTACATTAGGTGATGATTATATTTATAATAACATAAATGGAATGATAGTAGAATGTATGACTATTTCATTAACTGCTGATGGTAGTTCGGAAAATATAACACAGGAAATCACATTAAAAAAATCATTTCCTAATGTGATTCTCACAGTAGCTTGTAGTTGTGAATCTACAAAATACATTTATAGTAATCTAAATGTTGTAGCTGTTCCGTCTGGAAAAGATAAAGTAAAAATAGGATTAAGACATTTGGATTCAAAGATAAAATTAGAAGGTAGCTTTACGGTATTTTTAACTTGTTTTGGTAAATAGGAGGTGATTTTATGTATGGCAAATTTAATATAAAAATAAAAAGTGGTAAAGCAACATTAGATAGAGATATATTTTTAAGCAAAAAAGATAAAGATATAGTACTTTATTTTACTGTTGATGGCTTTCCTTATAAATTTTCCAATGGCGAAGGTATAGAAGGTGCTAGTTATTCTCAAATAACATTAGAAAAACCTAATAAAACTAAAGTAGTTCTTCCTAAAACAGCAGTGGATATTAACGAAATAATTTTAAAAGTAACAGAAGATATAGTTGATGAAGTTGTAGAAATAGGAGATTATAATTTTCAAATAAAATTATTCGGTAAAGATAACAGTGAAATCCATTTACCTATAGTTTATAATCAATTTCATGTAAATCCTATAATTGATTATTCAGAAGACACTTCAAGTGGAATAAATCAAGGAGGTATAGGAAACTCTCATATAACTATAGGAGATTCTATAGAAATATTTGATGTAAATAAAAGATATAATAAAACCACATGGCATGATAAAGACACTATAACAGCACAAAAAATGAATAAGATAGAAGATGCTTTATATTATTCATTAGATAATTTAGTTGTAAATAAACTTCCTGTAAACGGAGAAATAAGTTTATCTTTAGATAGGTATCAAAGTGTAACTATAGATAATGATTTAGTTATAAAACTTCCTAGTATAGACTTTCATAATGAATTTATACTATACATAAATACATTAGAAGTAATTTATGCAACATTTAGAAGTGCAGAAAAGGATTATATTTATAGACTTGCTAGAGGTTATTATAAATGTAGATTAAGTTATATAGGTACATGGTTAGTTGAAATAATTATGGACAATAACAATATTAATTTTGATGGATTTGCTAGTGAAAAAGATATAAAAGATTTACAAGATAGTGTTAAAACTACTCTAACAGATTTTAAAAATAATTGCGATAAAAAATATGCTGATATAAAACATACACATAATAATTACATTGAAAAAATAAATGGAACAAAAGGTTTATTAGTTAAAGAGATAGACGGTTACAAAGGTATGATTACTGAAGACGGTAATGAAACTAGAGCTATTCGTACAACTAAAGAAGGTTTAATACCTTATGGAAGAGGGATAAGTTCTAGTTTAGGTTCAGAAGAATATAGATTTGATAAAGCTTATGTTAACAAAGCTGATATAAATGAAGTTAATTCGGTAAAAAATGTAACAGATAGATTAGATGTTAACGGAGATATAAATGTTTCAGTTGAAGGAAAAATAGATTATAACGTTGACAATTCTCAATTTGAAATGAAGAAAAATGGAGAAATCAATAATAGTAGATTAGCATTAGGTTGTATTGAAATAAATGGAATCAGAATTTATACAGGTTCAGAATTTCCTTCAGATGCTAGGGTAAATGATATATTAATAAAAATAGATGGAGCTTCTAGTGGAGGAAGTACTACTCCAAGTATTGATAAATATGTTATTTCAAATAACTTAACTAATGTAATTACAAATAATGATATGACAAGTATAGAAGAAAATAAATCATATAGTGCAAAATTAACAGCTTATAATGGATATACTATTAATTCTATAGTAGTTACAATGGGTGGAACAAATATAACTTCTACTTCAGTGGCAAACAATACAATTAACATATCTAAAGTTACTGGTAATGTAGCAATTACAGCAAGTGCTACAGTGACAACTATCACAACTGTTCCTAATCCTGTATTTGAATTAAATGCATCTAATTTTACGAGTGGAGCAAGTAAATGGATGGATTTAGTAGGAGATAAATCAGCTACAATTAATGGGACTGTGCAAAAAGTTAATGGTAGAGTTAGATTTAATGGAGATAAATATTTCTTATGCAATGTCAGTTCATTAAATTTAAATAGTTATACATTGGTGGCTAAAATATTAGTTAATCCTACAAATGCAAGTGTATCATCTTCTGGTGATAACATTGTGACTTTAGGAGCAGGAACAGGAAATTGGACTGATAATATGGCTTGTAATATAATGCCTTCAAGCACAGTTTACCAAGCTATAATTAATGGTGATAATGTAACAGGTAAAGTTGCTACAGGAGAAATAATTTTAGTTATGAGATGTGATTCTACTAAGAAACAATTAACTTTAAATGTAGGTGGCACTAAATATAAAGGAACTTATACAACAAGAGCTTCATCATTAAGATACTTATATAATGCTACAAATAGTTATTCTGATTATGAGTATATCAAAGTATATGATTCAGTTTTAACAGATTCGCAAATTTCAAATATTAATTAGGAGGGATTTTTATGAGTGGTATATACATTAATAAAAATGGTTTATTAAATAACATACTTATCTATAGAAAAACTTCTAATGGTATAGAAATTTGTCCTGTTTATAAAAAAACTTCTAATGGTATGGAAAGAATAGATTTAGGCAATGGTTCTTCTGGAGGTGGAGGTTCAACTCCATCTTCGCCATATATTGTAAAAGGTTATGCTGATTGGAGTGGAAGTTATCGTGGTTCTAGTACAACTGGAATATTTACAGATAATTTCAACGACGATAGAAGAGATAGAATATATCAAGGTTATTATCCTAATTTTAATTATTTAGGAATAATATGTTTTAAAAGTTTATTTGAACAAGCTAGACAATTAGGAACAATATCAAGCGTGAAATTAAAATTAACTAATTTACATTCGTATTATTATGCAGGATTAGACACTATAATAAGTGGAGCAACTAATATGAATACTTATAGACCTACAAGCTTTTCGATGAATAATGTTAATTCTACTCAATATTGTAGTAGTACTCACTTTAATAAAGGAGGAACTTTAACATTAACATTAAATAGTACAGCAATACAATCTATCCAAAATGGTACTATTGATGGTTTTAGACTATTAGCACCAACTGGATTCGCAGTTACAGATTATGGATATTTTAGTGGTACGGGTAGTACTCGACCATATATTGAAATAACTATAGCCTTATAATAAATAATTAATAAAGAAAGGTGGTGCTAATAATGGATTTATTGGAGGTGTTAAGTAATTATGGTGCGATGGGTGTTTTCGTAATATTGGTATGGATTTTAATACAACAAGTTTTAAACGAGGCTAATCAAAATAGAGACTTATATAAAACTTCAGTGGAAGAATTTCATAAAACTGTAAATGAATTCTCATTGACCATAAAAGGAATAAGTAATGAAGTAAGAGATACAAATGTTAAAATTGACGATTTAAAACATGATATGGATGATTTAAAATTGGATATTAGAGATATAAAACAACATGAAAGAGAAGGTGAAAAATAATGATTGATTTAGATTTATACATGAGTTTAATAAATGGTGGTGTGATGTTATTTTGTTTGGCGATTGGATATATAATTAAAACTTCAATACCTAAAATACCAAATAGATATATACCTTTAATTATGGGAATTGTAGGTATGCTTGTTGCAATAGTTAATGCTCAAAGTTATGATTTTAATGTAATTTTAAGTGGTTTAATTACAGGATTAGCAAGTACAGGATTGTATGAAGCTTATAGAAATTTAATTAATAAAGACGAAAAATAATTATTACTAAAGAGTAGATGTTAATTTGTCTACTCTTTTTTTATTTTATAAAGGAGTTGATTGATAATGAAAACACAAAATGGATTCACATTATTAGAAACAGAAAAAGAATTCAAAGAATGGTTAGATAAACAACATCCAACTAGAAAAATAACTAGATTACAAGTACACCATATGGCATTGCCCGATTATTCAACTTGGAATAATACGGATAAAAGAGTATATGGAGATAATAGAGAATTAGGTAGAACTTTAGCTTTAGATGCATATGGAAAACAAACTTGGCATAGTTCTGACGGTTATGGACATTATATAGCACAAAATTTTTCTATATTTCCTAATGGAAAAATAACAACTGGTAGAAACTTAAATAGTACACCTATAGGTATAGCAGGTTGGAATAGTAATGCGATATGCGTGGAAATATATGGTAACTTTGATAAAGGACAAGATATAATGACAAAAGAACAAAGAAAAGCTGTTATATTTGTTTTTGCTTTACTAGCTAAAAAATTCAATATACCTATAAGTTCAAATTATATACGTCCACACGCATGGTTTACAAGTGGGGGTACTTGTTTATGGAATTATTATCCTGGAAAATCAAGAAAGTCATGCCCTGGGACTGCTTTTATGGGTTTTGGTAATACAAGAAAAGCATTTGAAAATAATTTCTATCCATTATTAAAAGCATATAAATATGGAGAAGAAGTAAAAACTTCAAATGAAACTACAGTTGCCAATAAGACAATAGAAGACAAGAAAGCTTATAATGTTCAAGCGAAAGTAATCGGATGCACAAGTTTAAATGTGCGTGAGACTCGACCAGATTCAAATGGCAATTTGGGTAAAGTTAAATTCACATTGAAAAAAGATGACATTGTAACTATTGGATATAGTCTTAATGGATGGGTAAGTGTATATACAAGTCAAGGATATGGATTTGTCAATAAAAAGTATTTAGAAATTATATAAAATTTCCTAGTATTTAAGAAATAACGACCTCGTAGAATCAATTCTAAGGCGTTTTAATTTCTTCATAAGGTATTTATACCTGTAAAAATAAAAGGAGTAGAAATTAATCTACTCCTAACTTTTTCTATTTTTTGAGTTAATCATCTATTTCAACGATATAGTTGTATAAAGATTGATATAATTTATCGGGTATTTGTTCCTTATAATAATCTGCTACTTGTTTTATATTCTTTTCTTTGTAATATTTATACACTTCAAATGCTTTTTCTTGTGTATCATATAAACCTAAATATTCTTTTTTAGACTTACCAGTTTCTGGATTAAGTAAATTACATTGTGCTACATATTTTCCTTTAAAAGGAGTTGTACCTATTAGTGATTTACCTCTTTTGTTATCGTTTTTAACAAATAATAAATTTATTGTATTGGGAACAAATATACAAGTCTCTGTACTATAAATTTTATTATGCTTAATTAAAATATCTTTATCAAGGCACATTTTTTCTCCTTCAATACTATAATAATTTTCCTCATACCATTTAGCGAAATTCTGAAAATTATGCCATTTTTCATTAACTTGACAATTCGAATAACTAGGACGTTTTTCATGGTATTTTTCATCATAACACCTTTGTAACATACTTTTCCAAGTATCATAAACTATGGTGTGTTTACCATTTTCACTCATTTTATATTTACCCTCACCTAAATAACCTATCCCATAATATCTCTTTTCATATGGACATTTAATTTTGCCATTTTTAAAATTTTGATATGTATTATTTTTAAAAGTCCAATCATATTGTGGAAAATATATATCAATATCATTCCATTTTCCATATCTCGTTATAACCACTTTACTACCAAAGTTATTAATATTTTTCTCACCAATTCTGTCTATTTTACTCCCCATAACATCACCTCATATTAACTATTTTTTCTTACGTTTATGTCCTTTTTTCATTTCTGTTTCTCTTGCTCTTTTTCTTTCTTCCTTTATTCTTTCTTCTCTTTCTATTTTAAGCTCTTCGACACATTCCCTAAATACAGGTATTACTATTTTTTCATATCTTCTATATAAAGAATTATCTTCTATTAATTCATCATCACTTACTTCATCCCCAAATACATTGTATCGCGATAGATACTCAACACAAAACGCTGAATATTTAAAAATGGATTGTTGTTTTAAATATCTTTCACTGCTTTCAAATGTAAAGATGTTCTTAAGGTCGCGTGCAAATTTTGTTGCATAACTATCAAACTGTTGTAATTCTTTTTTGTTCATTTTCATAATATATCCTCCCTAAAATAATAAATCAAACGAATTAAACATAACTAATATAACTGATAACATTATAACACTAATCATTATATGTCTATATGGTTTCACTAATGTAAAAGATTGTTTTAATGCATATGACAAAATTATTAACAATATAAAGTTAATTAAAATTTTCATTATCTATTTCCTTCCTTTTTAGATAAATAATAACAACCTGCTACTGTATATGCCATTACAACTCCACTAACTGGTAAACTTAATCCTGCTATTGCTAACATAGCTCCAACTCCACCTATTGTTAATACATTTGCACTCGCAATACTTATTTTATTTTTATTCATACTCTTTATCCCTCCTAATCTATTAATTCTAATTCACTCTCTTTCCAAGCAACGTCTGGACTTACATCTAAACAATAATAAGTTTCTGGTATGAGTTCGCTTGGTAAGAATTTATCAACTATTGTGCCAACTCGTTGATTATAACATTTTAAAATACTTTCTTTTAATTCTTTATTGGTTTTTAAAATTTCATTTAATTCTTCCTCTGTTATTATTAATTTAACTTTATCTCCTATACTAAACATATTATTTAGCCTCCTTTTTATAAAATTTATTCCAATCATCTATAATTGTTTTACCTATTATAAAACTTACTGTTAAAAATAAAATAATGCTTAATAAAATCCAACCATATTCATTATATAAAGCAAATAAAATAAGTCCTACAGTAAATCCTAATGGAATAGCACCGACCAATATAGGTTTTAAAACATCTATTATGTTTCTCATATTTAAAACTCCTCCTTTAAAAATAGTTCTATGCCTTCATAACAATTACTTTCTTTATGTGAAATACTTAGACATTTATTATCTGATTGGTATTTACATATATTACATAATTTATATTTACCTAATACTTCTGCTAATTGTTCTAATGTTAATGTGTGTAATATTTCATATCTATTCATTTTATCACGTCCTTTCTATACTTATATATTAACGGATAGCATAAAGAAATTACCTATCCGTTATGAAATTTATTAATTATTTTTATTTAGTACCCGACGAACCAATCCCACTCTTTCTAATTATATTACAATTATCTTCATCTGCTAATAAATATTTCTTGAATATCCCTTGCAAAATTCTTTCTCCTGCTTTTATTTCTACTGTTTTATCTGTTAAATTTTTAAATTTAAACCCTATATTCCCATCATTATCTGGATTACCATAATAATCACTATCTATAATTCCACATGTATTTACTAACATTAATCCTTTTTTAAATCCAATGCTACTTCTAGGTACTATTTCTAAATATTCATTATATAACATATATGCTTTGATATCTGTTTGTATTGCTTCGGATATACCATGAGGTGGTATTTTAATATCTATTGGAGTAGATATATCATATCCTGCTGATTCACTAGTGGCACGTGTAGGTATTCTTATATCTACATTTGGATGTTTTCTAAATTCATCAGACACAATTTCAAATCCCCTTACCTTTTGTGAGACACTTTCCTCTATTTTTAATGTATTTGTTGTATAATCGACACCTAATATTTTAATTTCTGATTCGTTTACTAATTCTAACGCATCTCCATACCAAAAATAATTAACATCGTTTAACACATAACATTCGCCAAAGATAGCATTATAACGTATATCTATTATTTCAAATTCCTTCCCTGCATATTTTAACATTTCTGGTATTATATCATGGAAATTATATTCATTTAAATCTTCTCTTATTCTCACTTTATCACCAATCTTAAATTTACTCATTACATCTCTCCTTTATTAATAATTTATATATTTTAATACATCTAAATCGTTCATTAATATCCCTATATTTTTAAACTCTTTATATGGAATAGATTTTCGTTCATTATTTTCTTTAAATCTCTTAATTTCTTCTCCACTCACTAAATATATTTCATTCAATTCTCTAAATTCAATAATGAAAAATACACTATTTGCATACTGGCTAATCTCTTTAATTAAATCGTATTGATAATTTTTTATATTGCTTAATGGAAAAGATGTTTTATTTGCAGTTGTCTTTGCTTCAAACACTATACTCTTCCCGCCTGGTAATATACCTATATAATCTAAACAATCTGATTTATTTCTAGGGAAGGCTGATTTAATATTTTTTCCATTTCTAATTATTACCCATTCTACAGGCACTTTGAATATATAAGCCCTCCCCTCCTTCCTATATTTTTCAAATTGTTTTGTTAATCTATTTTCAAATTTTGCACCTATTTTATTACTTTTATTTGGTATAATAATCACCTCCTTTTTGTTAAGATTAATAAAACTTATTCATTATTTTTTCCTTCAACCTTTAAATTTCTACTACTTGCCCATAGGAAACAATAATTAGCAAGGTCTACTATTGTATCTGTTATAGACTCATTTTCAACTTCTGCTTTTCCGTTTTGCAATAAAGAACATATTCTATTGTATTTATCTGTTATTCTCACCAAATAACTTATATCACCAAATTTTTCATATGTGTCTTGTACGCTTGAACCATAATCGGTATTTTTACGTTTACACAACTTGACAGTTTCATTTACTATTTTTTCATATTCTTCCATGAATGGATTAACTGGGTCATTTTCATCATCTTCAACTTCTTTAATTTTATCTGAATTAATTTTAATTTGAGGTGGTATATCACATATAGATTGTAACGCTTGACCTATTGTTATTGATTCTACACCAGAATCTTTTAAGTCTGATTCATTTACTTTATTCCCTTCTTCTATTTTTACATTCATGTTATCATTCTTTTCTATTAATTCTAATACATTTTCTGACCAATTCCAGACTTGTTTATCTATATCTAACTCTATCCCACCTTTACCAAAAGTTCTTATTACAGTTGCCTTTTTACCTGCAAACTCTTCCATATAACGATTATATCCAAATTCGCATTCACTCAAATTTTCTTTTATTCTAACTTTATCTCCTACTTTTAAATTCATATTATAACTCCTCCTCATTTAAATCTTTCATTATAAACAAACTATTATTATCATTATCTGAAATTATTACATATCTACCTTCATTATTTATATTTATATTAGATGATAATTTGATATATTTTCCTGTTTGTAATGCATTAATATATAATTCACCTGTCATACTATCAAAATCCAAACTAACCCTCTCCCCTGTCACTTCTTGTAAGTGATTTATTTTTGAATCTATGAATAACATTACCATAACATCATCTCCTTAAAATTTATTATTTTTATTAATATTTTATTTAGAATGTATTTTACATTTTTATTATCACCTCCTTTTCTTATATTAGTGTATTAACAAAACTGATATAAAAATTACCTATGTTTATTAATTATTTTT
>ERZ772851.953-NODE-953-length-31131-cov-5.196068_pt1 | contig 31131 bp, 16 predicted proteins | sample MGYA00512137_ERZ772851 | MGnify/ENA primary metagenome ERZ772851 (study PRJEB29015, sample SAMEA2737663) | human gut metagenome | biome: human gut; feature: human-associated habitat; material: faeces | place: China | collected 2012 ... | reverse complement strand
CTACCGCTGGAAATGGAAGCTTGAAGACATCGAGTCCGCATTTACTTAATTGATAACGTATTTATAGATTGAACTACTAGTCGAGTTCGAAGCGACGTATAGTGCCAAGAGTTTGGGATTGGAAATAGGGTAAATTGCTGGTGAGAATGACAATGGTTTTTAAACTATAGTGGATGGCAGTGCTGTTTAAACGGTTTGAACGACTGATAACTCGTTAGTTACAAAACACTATGGAGCTCGTTTAAGGCATTCAAACCGTTAACTTATAGAAATTTCGAACGGACTTTCCTTTTATATGAATCAGAATTCTTTTATTACTAACCAAGACAAACTAATGTCAGAGATAGTCAAGGGAATCCTTCCAAAGACAAGGGCTATTGATATTCTCGTCGGTTATTTTTTCTTCTCTGGATACCATCTCTTATCTCAATGTCTGGCTAATAAAAACATCCGAATACTTGTTGGACTTGAAGTTGACAAAGATGTTTCAAAAGGGATTCAAGTTATTACACCAATGTCGGCAAGCAATTTAACACTTGGACAACTGAGAGAAAAGTATTATCAGCAGTTTGTTAATTTGGTTAATAATTCAGATTTTTTGGACAATGAGCAGAAACAAAAGTCTTTTTCATTGTTTCTCAGCAAAATAAAAGACGGCACGCTGGAAGTAAGAAAAACAGAGCAACCTTGCCATGCCAAAATGTATATTTTTGATTATGACGGACATAATAACGAGGGGGGAGAAGATCCGGGGAACGTTATAACGGGGTCGAGTAATTTGTCTTACCAAGGGCTCGCAGGGAGGACGGAAATAAATGTTCGACTCAAAGATAAACAGACCTATATTGATGCAAAAAAGATATTTGAAGAGCTATGGGAGAATTCGGTCTCAGTTATCGATCAAAGTACGCTCAGCCAATGGGAGGACAAAGTAATTAAACACGTATGGTACGAAAAATTATTTTCTCCCTACCTGATGTTCGTCCGCGTTCTATCGGAGTACTTCAATATCCCCTCGAGTAGTAATGTATTGACTCCACATGATATTACTCAGGGTAAATATTCAAATCTAAAATATCAGACAGATGCAGTCCAGCTCGCCCTAAATGCACTCGAGATACACAGCGGGGCGATAATCGCAGATGTAGTTGGGTTAGGAAAGTCAGTCATTGCATCCACTATCGCAAGAAATCTCCACCTCAAGACTATAGTGATAGCTCCTCCTCACCTGGTTAGGCAATGGCAGGTTTACCGCGACGAATTCGGAGTTAAAGCGTCAATATTTAGTACTGGAAAAATAGAGAGCGCACTAGCGCATTTTAAAGAGATCGCTAGGTCTGACGAGCAATTCCTTATCATTATTGATGAGGCCCACCGCTTCCGGAATGAGTTCACTGAAGACTATTCCTTACTGCATGAGTTATGTAGCAACAACAAAGTGATTCTATTAACAGCAACGCCGTTTAATAATCGTCCAAGTGATATCTATTCTCTATTGAAACTTTTCCAAATACCTAGCAAATCGACCCTTAAAACGGTTGAAAATCTAGGTGAAGCATTTCGTGAATTAATTCACGCGTACAAGAAGATGGAAGAGGCAAAGAGGAATGATCGCCTTCCGGAGTCTGAGATTAAAGCCGAAGCTAAAAGAATAGCAGCGAGGATCCGATCGATTATAAATCCCTTGGTAATCCGACGCTCTAGAATCGACTTAATGGAGATTCCTGCCTATGCAAAAGATTTAGAACATCAAGGAATAAAGCCAGTTATTCCAGATGATCCGAAAGAACTTAATTACAAGCTCCCCGATGAACAACTAAAGCTATATTTACGAACCCTAGATTTAATCTCTTCTGATGATAAAAGTGATGATGCTATTGTTCGTTTTAAATCAGCACGATACAAACCAATTTCTTATGTAAAAGAAGGAATGGTTGAGGAGCTAACTGCCTATTTGGAAAAGACTACTGGGGTTAAATATTCATTGTTAGTTGGTCGTCAGCAGAACGTTTCTTCTTTCATGAGAAAGCTGCTTGTGCAACGGCTGGAAAGTTCGGTATTTGCTTTTCGTGAATCACTGAACTCTATGATTGAATCGGCGGAAAATCTCTTGGTATGGGCCGAAAAAGTTGGGGAAATTCCTGTTTCTAAAAAAAGAAAATTGCCAGCGGTAGAAGACTTTTACGATATAACCAACGACACAATTAAAGAAATTTACGATTCGTTCAAGCTATATGAACAAAAAAACTTGTTCAGAATCCCTCTCAAGTTTATCCGCGAGGATTTTATTGATGATGTTAAATCCGACATAAATCTTTTGAAAAAGATCCGAAGTGAATGGTTTGGCAAGAATGATCAGTTTTTGATTGATTCCAAGCTAGAAGAGTTTTCTCGACTTTTAAGAGAGCATCGAACCAAAGACCCGAAGCGCAAGATTATAGTTTTCTCAGCTTTTGCTGATACAGTTAATTATTTGGGTAGAGTGCTACAGGAAAATGGCAATCCGTTAAAGGTTATGAAGTTTACCTCAGAGGATGCCACAACAGCCAATAGAGAAAAAATTCGACTGAATTTTGATGCAGGTTTGCCTAAAGAGCTTCAGAAGGACGACTTCGATATTCTCATAGCAACGGACGCGATTTCCGAAGGATATAACTTAAATCGTGCCGGAGAAATTTTTAATTACGACATTCCTTACAACCCGACCCGGGTAATTCAGAGAATTGGAAGAATAAATCGTATTAATAAAAATGTTTTTAGTCACCTCTACATCTTTAATTTCTTTCCAACAGAAGTTGGCGAGGCCGAAACAAGAACAAGAGAAATTTCGACTCTTAAAATGGCAATGATCCATGCCATTATGGGGGAAGACACCAAAGTCCTAACAAGTGATGAAGAAGTCCAAAGCTTCTTTGTTGAACGTTTCAAAAAGGAATTGGGAAAAACAGAGATTGCCTCTTGGGATACTCCATATCGGAAATTGCTAGATCAGTTGAAGGGCACGGAAGTTTACAACGAAGCAATGTCCATCCCATATCGGGCCAGAATAGCTAGGTGCGTAGAAACAACAACTCCCGGAATTATCGTTTTTGGGAAGAAAGGTAACGACTTTGTCTTCAAGATGGCGCGGGGAGAAGACATTTTTATGGTCACAGCAGAGGAAGCTATGAAGATATTTGAGGCAAGCAAAGAGGAAGAGCCACAAGCAGTGACGACTTCTTTCGATGCGATGTATCAAAATCTTAAATCAAAGCTTTTTGCCGATGAGGATAGAAGAGGACTAGAAGGTCGTCTTAAAGACGCGCTGGGGATAATAAAGTTAATGCGAACTTCTTCCCAAGTGGATAGGGCCTATGTTGAGGATCTTCTTGCAGTGGCAAAGGCAGATGCTCTCTCGGGATATGAGATTAGTTTCCTCTCGCGCCTTAGAAGAAGCAAAATTTTAGAGGTTTCAAAAGTTATACCTCATACCTATTTATTAAGAAAACTACAAACAATTGCATCTGTGGAAGCAGGTGAAGAATCTCTTATATTAACTGAACAATTATTGAAAGCATGATGAAATTCAATCACCCCTATTCTCGCTCGGAATTTATAGGTTTCCTTAAGAGGTTTCTACCGGAGGACACGCAATTAAATAAACAAGAAAAAGTTCTCCTAACAGGAAAAATGAACTACGCGAGGTCAGTTGTTCGATTGGGCAAGTGTGAATCTTTCGAGTTGAGTGTATATGAAATCAGACACGCTTCGAAACATGATGCAAGAGTGGGGTTATCTAGAGATGCTTTCAGGATAGTTGCAGATGAAGGAGTGAGTCGAGCCCTTGTGATCTTTGTTCCAGAAAGGTCAGACGACAATTATCGTTTTTCTCTCGTTGAACTTACGTTGTCCTGGGGAGATGACGATAAGCTCAAAAGATCTTACTCAGATCCTCGTAGAAGCTCGTATTTTCTCGGCGAAGGCGTTGCATTTTACACCCCCAACAAGTATCTCAACGAGAAAGGGAGAGTAACCTCTCTCGAGGATTTGAGAAGCCGCTTTTCCGTTGAAGTTCTTACGGAGGCTTTTTATAAAGAGCTTTCGGACTGGTACGCCTGGGCAATTAAAGAAATTCAATTCCCCAACGATATTAATGATCCAAATGACAACGAAAAGTATAAGCATGAAGCAGCTATTAGACTAATAACGCGATTAATTTTTGTCTGGTTTTTGAAGCAAAGAAAACTAATTCCTTGGCAATTCTTCGATGAGCATTATGTGGCCGATAAACTGCTTAAAAATTTTGCACCACATGAAAAAGAAAATCTTTTCGGGAAGTCATTAGATAGCCATTATTACAAAGCCATTCTGCAAAACTTATTTTTTGCCATGCTCAATTGCCCTATGACAGCAGAGGGGTGCACAGAACTTACGGAACGTCGGTTTAGGAAGCTCAATGAAAATGGTTCTGCCAGCCGCAGCGACTTTGATAATAACAAGTTAATGCGCTACGAGAGATTTTTTAAGGATCCGAAGCATTTTATCGAACTTGCTAATTCTATCGTGCCCTTCTTGAACGGTGGGCTGTTTGATTGTCTTGATGACAAAGATGGTGGTATCTACTTGGATGCATTTACGGACAATGAAAGTCTGAGTCGTCAACTTGTTGTCCCCGATTATTTGTTTTTTGGAGAGAACGAGAACCGAAGTGTTGATCTTTCCGATTTTTATGGGGGAGATAAAAATAAAAAGAAGGTTTCGCCAAGTGGAATAATAGATATCCTTAAGCGGTATAACTTTACGGTAGAAGAAAATACACCGTTTGATCAAGACGTTTCTCTTGACCCAGAATTGCTTGGAAAGGTGTTTGAGAATTTGCTGGCGGCTTATAACCCCGAGACACAAAAGACGGCACGCAAGAAAACAGGCTCCTTCTACACGCCTCGAGAAATTGTGCACTACATGGTCAACGAGTCGCTTATCGCGCACTTAAAAAGGACGGTTGGAGAAGAGCTCGAGCCACAATACCGAGCATTGTTAAGCTACTCAGAGGAACCGTTCACTCTGACGGATGAGCAGCGCAAAGCTATCCTCAAATCGATCTTTAAATGCAAGATTCTTGATCCGGCTTGCGGCTCCGGAGCGTTCCCAGTCGGAATGTTGCAACAAATGGTCCACGTCCTCCAGAGAATCGATCCCAGCAATGAAATGTGGCGGAGCATGATTATGGAGGCTTCTCTCACTTCATTGCAAGAGTCCATGACCCTTAGCAACGAAGAGCGACTGGAAATACAAGAAGATGTTAATCGGAATTTCGATGAGGGTTGTAATAACCCGGACTACGCTCGCAAACTATATTTGATAGAAAATTGTATTTATGGCGTTGATATTCAACCCATTGCTATCCAAATAAGTAAACTTCGTTTTTTTATTTCATTGATCATAGACCAGAAAACTAATGACAAAGCCTCTGAAAACTTCGGTATTCGCCCACTTCCAAATCTGGAAGCTAAGTTGGTGGCTGCGAATTCGTTAGTTGCGCTGAAGAAGAGAGAGGGAAATTTATTTGATCTTGAAGATATCAAGGCAGACGAGAAGCAATTGAGGATAGCGAAACATCGGATTTTTGGAGCTAAAACAATTAGAACTAAGCGAAAATGGAGAATTCGAGTTGCTGAACTCAGAGCAAAGATAGCAAGTGCTCTTCGGAATAATGACTTTATTGGTAATGAGCAAGCTCAGGATCTTGTTAGCTGGGACATGTTCGATCAAAATAAATCGGCGCCTTTCTTTGACCCAGAGTGGATGTTTGGCGTAACCGCCGGTTTTGACATTCTAATTGCAAACCCCCCTTATGTTTCTACTAAAGATGTTACAGAAAATGAGAAAAAAATCTACGTCCAAGAATTCGGCTTCTCGGATGATCTGTACAACCTTTTTACTTTTAAAGGCTTGTCTCTTTGTTCAGAAGGAGGTTCGATAACTTACATTACTCCCAAGACGTTTTGGACGACCCAAACAAAAAGGAATATGCGGGACTTATTGCTTTCTCATAATCTGCAGTACGTTTTTGATAGCGCCAATCCTTTTAAAGTCGTTATGGTCGATACTTGTATTTGGCAAGTAATAAAGCATAAATTCAATTCTAAAAAAGATAATCTTGTTTACTTTTATGATGGAAGTAAGGATTTATCACACCCGAATGTATTTGCTCCGATAAAGCAGTCTGTTTATCGTGAAGCTCAAAATTCAGTCATCTTTAAGCCAACGAAGATAAATCTGGAGATATTTGAGCTCTATGGAGAGAAGGTTAAGGAGCTTTATAACAAGTGGTGGGAGAAAATAAAGACCTCAAAGGATATCGAAAAGAACGAGGCAGAACTTGAGGCTTATCGCAACACACTGAAGCCGGGAGATGTAGCGTTGCTTGGTTGTTTAACAGAAGGCGGACAAGGTTTGGCTACTGCAAACAATGGTAAATATGTTGCGGTAAGGCGCTCGACCAAATGGGCGGACAACGTCATCGCATCTCGTCCTAAAAAGCTCGCCAAAGCGATAGCTGAAAAAAATATTCGTGTTCCCGGACTCTCCTCTAGCGGCCTCCCGATCTCTGAATTTTTGAATCAGATGTCTGAGAAAGACATCGCTAAACTTTTCGATTCGCTGAAGGAAAAGTACGGAAGAGATATCTTCGGACAAGGCTATATTTATAAAATAGTTGAAGAAGACGAACTTGCGGACGTTTCTAAATTAACCAAAGACGAAAAAGAAAATGGTATCGACTCCTCGAAAAAAGTTTACGTGCCTTACGATAAAGGAGACAAAGATGGAAATCGATGGTATCTAGAGACGCCATTTGCAATTGCCTGGTCTAAGGAGAACGTCCGTTTTTTGAAGACAGATCCAAAAGCTAGATATCAAGGTTATAAATTCTATTTTAGGGAGGGATTTTGTTGGAATAATGTGCTGAATCCTGAAGCGCGACTTCTTAAAGTAAGAATAAAAGGGGCCTCAGTAAATGATGTCGGATCGATGTCTTTAATCCCGTATGAGCAGATGCCTTCATCTAAATTTTTTGCGGCAATTCTAAATTCAAACTTGTTGTTTGATTTTTATCGAGAGTTTATCAATTGCAGCGTCAATATCCAGATAAATGATATTAGGCAATTGCCAGTGGTAATACCTACACCTGCACAACAATCTACGCTTGAATCTCTTGTCAATAAGGCCATCAGGTATAGAAAACAACTTGAAGATAAAGGAGATCGAGTTGCTGTTAACAATCAACTGAGAGCGATAGAGGACGAAATAGACAGTCTAGTGGCTGCCTTATACTCAAAGAAAAGAAGCCTGAATTAGTTGTGATGGGGAATTTTTCTATCTTGTTTTATATGCCGTATTGATCTAAAGCTCTAAGCAGATCGGAATAGAACTCAAAAGAGAATGCAGTCAGGCTAGAAAAAAGGGGTTCGTCAGAGGATTGACTGCATGTCAAAAAAATTAATGAAGAGGGGGGTGAAAGTTAGTTTCTCCCCTCCTGAGGAAGGGAGTGAAGCTGTCATTTCGTAAGTTAAACACTGAAGTTATGGCATGCCGGCATACTTATGGTGTTAGCCCATATATTTTCAAGACAAGCGTATCTACCTCTTTTTGCAATTTTTCTAATAATGAATCTTCGTGGGGACCCGCCTGCTGCTTTATCGCGACAGCCCTTCTGAGGAGGATGTGCGTTCTTTCTATAGTATCAAGGGTTGGAACAATCACTGGGAGTTGTCTCGCGTCATTTATCTGAAAAGTTTGAGTATTATTTACAAATGTGTCCACATAATAACTAAAAAAAGTTGAATTTAGCAGGGTAATAATATAATCCTCGGGAACAATAGCGGATACTCCGTATAAACTCATGCTCTTTACGTCGTTGACACTACACTGCTTCTTTCTGCATTTCAGGAAGGTCGTGTTTATATCGCTCCAACACAATCCCTCTCTAAAATAGAATTGTGCGTTTCTGACCACAGGCATTCCTGCACCTTTTTTCCCAGAATTTGTCTTCAAAAAATGGACGATTTTAGTAAATGCCTCTTTCCCAACGACCATTAGAAGAATTTTTCGGCTCCCTGATTCCGACGTAAGCCAAATAACGATACAACGTGCCCCTTGCGACTTTGATTTTTATTGCTATGGCTGGAATGGAGAAGCCTTCGTTAAGTTTTTTTACTATGTATCCATGTTTAGCCACGCATACGGAGTTTAATTTATTGTTTCTTTTTCCTTTTCCCCTTCCTATCTGTTTCCCTTCAGATTTCAGACGGGCAAGGGCCTCCCTTGTTCTCTGAGAAATAAGGTTGCGTTCAATTTCTGCTGATAGGCCAAAGGCAAAAGCTAACACCTTTGATTGGATATCATCACCAAGGCGATAATTATCCTTAATGGTCCAAACTTTTACACCTTTGACCATGCAGATGTTTAAAATTTCCATGATCATAAAGAGGTTACGCCCTAACCTCGATAATTCTGCGCAAATGATTAAATCGTCTTTCTTGATGCTCTTGAGAAGACAGCCCAGAGCCCTTTTATCATAAGATTTTGTACCTGAGATCGTTTCCTCAATCCATCCATCTATTGTTAATCGTTCTCTTTTACAGAACTTATTTATTTCAAATCGCTGATTCTCAACTGTTTGTTTATCAGAACTTACTCTAATGTAGCCGTATACCATAACTAATCCACTTGATCTATTTGTAAAACATTCAAGTCTTACACGTTTGAGGGATCAGTCGCATTAAGAAAAAAGAGAAGCAGGAAACTATACGGCCTTAGTTATAAAAAATGAGGGGCAACCGCTGTGAAACCAATAAAAGGCTTAGCGAGCTATTTTAGGACACAAAAGTCCATGCAAACGATCCATCGCGCTCTTCTCTTTAATCGGCCTGAATTTCGGATCAAAAGTTGTGGATTTAATCAGCTTGCCTTTGCCGTCTAATTCCGGATAGGTGACAAGCGCAATCGGGGAATAAATCCTTGCTAGGCAGTCCATGCTGAATTGAACCTTTGCGGATTTCGAATCCGGTGTGTAACTGTGGTTTTGGAGGGTCCAGAACTGTAGCTTGTCGCCTTGTTTCGCATGCCGGTTTTGATGAGGTACATATCGTTTGTTACCTGTGTCGTGTTATGTCCGGCAATAATCGGCGGGATGAAGAGCGGAACCGGAATATTCGAGCCGGCGGGAGCGGCATTTTGGCGCGCATTGAATCCGCGAAGGGCTGGGTTCACCGGAGAAGGTCGGTAGGTTCTCGGGGGCGGAGTGTAAGAGCGATGCGGACGAATCGTTGTCCTTCCACCGAGTCTGACGGCTTGCGCATCAGTTGCTAGAGATAGGAGGCACATTGAGGCACAAAGGCCGACTAATAATTTGTTCATGACTGCGGAATCCTTGAGGCTGAGGTTTTCTTTTGATTCTGCGCCTAACTGAATATGAGAAAAAGAGGACAAAACGAGAATATCTTTTGACTTCGGATTGTGGTTCCGAAGTCAGAACGTCTCGCTGTCTGAAAACAATCTCCTGAATCGGCTGTATCAGTTAGCAGTGCCCCCGACGGTGAGTCCGTCAATGCGGAGTGTCGGCATGCCGACACCGGTTGGAACCTGCTGACCATTCTTTCCGCAGGTACCGCAGCCTCTGTCTAATTCAAGATCATTGCCGACCATGACGATTTTTGTCAAAGCATCTGCGCCGTTGCCGGTTAGTGTGGCGCCCTTGATTGGGTCGGTTAGCTTGCCCTTTTCGATCAGCCACGCCTCACTCATGCTGAAAACGAAGTTGCCGTTCGTGATGTCGACCTGGCCTCCTCCGAAGTTGGACGCATAAATGCCGTAGTCTACGGAAGAAATGATTTCCTGAGGATCGGATTCGCCCTGAAGCAAATAAGTGTTGGTCATTCGAGGCATCGGCAGATAAGCAAAACTCTCTCGGCGCCCATTGCCGGTCGTCTTTTGCTTCATGAGGCGAGCGCTGGTTTCATCGTGCATGAAGCCGCGAAGAATGCCTTCGTCGATAAGCGTGGTGCAGTGCGTTTCGTTGCCCTCGTCATCGATGGTCAGGGATCCTCGGCGTCCGGCAATGGTGCCGTCGTCAACGACCGTGACCAGCGGAGAGGCTACTCTTTGACCGATCTTGTCGGTAAAGACGCTTGTTCCCTTTCGAATAAAGTCAGCTTCCAAGCCGTGTCCGACTGCCTCATGAATCAATACGCCGGGCCAGCCGTTCCCCAAGACGACGGGGAGGCTGCCGGCCGGAGCCGGCCGCGCATCTAAGTTGCGCACTGCGGCATCGACGGCCTCTCGGGCATACTGCTCAATAATTTCCTCGTTATAACGATCTAACGAAAATCTTCCCCCGCCTCCAGCTTGACCTTGTTCTTTTTTGCCGTCCTTTTCAGCGATAACGCCTAAGTTCACACGTACCAGCGGGCGCACGTCGCCGATTAAAGTGCCGTCCATTTTGGCGATCAAAATCGTGTCATGCGAGGCGCCGACGGAAGTCGTCACTTGAGTGACGAAAGAAGACCGGCTGCGGGCGTGTTTATCTAAGGACTGAAGAAGTTTGATCTTGGCGTCCGTGTCTGCCGCTTCAATCGGATCAACAGCACGGTAAAGAACTTTCGGACCGTCCTTAGGTGTGACATTGACTGTAATTTGATTGTTAGTAGCCTGCGCAATAGCTCGTACGGTTCTGACCGCCTCAAATAAAGAATCACGGGAGATTTCTTCTGAGTAGGCGAGAGCCGATTTTTCACCGCAGACGGCCCGAACGCCAACGCCTATGTCCGTGTTGTAATGGCCCGTCTTAACGATGCTTTCTTCAAGCACATAGCCTTCTGAAACAGAGCGCTGAAAGTAGAAATCAGCGTAGTCAATGTTGTAACCGCTGAAAAGCGCAAAAGCATCTGCAATGTCTTTTTCAGAAAGACCGTTGCGGTACAACAGAGTTTCGATGGCGACAGAAGTATTGTTATTTGTCATATTCAACGCGATTGTTCAGGGCCGGTAAAAGAGCTCTGACTTGACGAAGGAAGGCCGGGTCTACGTCTGCGAAGCAAACGCCCGTTTCATGTCCGTTGAGTTTGCTGATCACGGTGCCCCAGGGATCGACGGCGCAGGAGTGCCCCCAGAAAGCACGGCCGCAGGAAGAGCGTCCGGCTTGTGCGGCGGAAACTACGTAGCTTAGGTTTTCGATAGCTCGAGCGCGCAGCAAGACTTCCCAATGGGCCTTTCCGGTGTTCGTGGTAAAGGCAGCCGGGAGCAGGAAGCAGTCGATGCCGCTCTGACGGCGGAACAGCTGCGGGAACCGCAGGTCGTAGCAAACGGCCAGACCGATGCGGATATCTAAGCCGTTTTCTAATGGGAGGTTGAAAGAGACGGTCTTATGCCCTCCGACATAAAGCTCCGACTCGTCGTAGCGTTCCTGCTGTCCTTCATAAGAAAAAAGATGAATCTTGTCATAGCGCGCAGCTTCCTGACCGAATGCATCGTAGACCAGCATGGTGTTGGTCACCCGGTGCGGATCGTCGGTTTTAAGAGGCATGGTGCCGGCAGCAATCCAAATGCCTAAAGATTTGGCAAGTCCGGACATAATCCTTTGCACAGGACCGTCCTGGTACTGCTCTGCAAGACGAAGTACATCCTTGGGATCGTTGCTCATGATCGTAAACATTTCAGGCAGCAGCGCGAGGTTAGCGCCCTCCCGAGCAGCTTTGCGGATGAGGGATTCTGCAATCTGGACGTTGGCTCCGATATCCGGACCGGATGTCATCTGGCAGGTGGCTATGCGTAACATGATTCTTAATGCTTAATCTTGGTGACGACCGGATCCGACCAGGTGCCGGTCACTTGGTATTCAAAGGAAAAGAGCTTACTTAAAGGATCCTTGAAAATCAATTGAGCCAGGAAGCTGCCGATACCGACGATCGGATTGGCAACCGCCAGGGCAACGGAGGCGCCGGCAGCATTGATGTCCGGCAGAACCAGCAGGTGCAGGTCTTCCGTTTCTTTCTGCGTATTTACGTTGCCGTTGATAACAACGGTGGCGCTTCCGCCGATCATCGTCAGATCCTTAATGTTCATCAGGCCGTCGTCCAGAACCGCCTTGCCGCGGATCGTGGAGAAGTTAAAGCCGGCGGAGTAAAAGTCTCTGAAGTCCAGGGTCAGATAGCGCGTCAAAGACTGCAGCGTGAGCAGAGAAAGTAGCTTGGCAGCAGGGCCCGGCTGAATCTTGAGGATTTCGCCTCTTCTTAAGTTGATATCCAGTTCTCCGTCGAAGCTTTGGGTGTTAAAGCCGAGCGGGGTGCCGACCCAAGACAGATTGCCTTTGATCGAACCGTTGCCGGATCTGACAAAGTTTTTCATGTCGAGGCGGTTCAGCAGACCGCCGAGATTGTTGATGTTGGTATTGATCAGCAGATTGGTTTCGTTGCCGCCGTCAAAGCCTTTAAGCCAGCTGCCCGAAGAGTGCAGCTGTGCTGCACTGTTTGATAAGTTCAGCTTTGTAATCTTCCAGAGCTGGCCTTTTGCAGAAGGCGTGTTGCGCGCAACCAGTTCCAGTTTGCCTAAACGCATATTGCCGTAGGTCAAATCATCGATGACCACGTTGATCGCAGGCCAGCCGCCCTGAATTTGTACCGGTTTGGATTTCTCAGCAGCGTCTCTGGCTGAGCTCGGGAGGAAGAGCTTAGAGATATGCGCAATGAGTTCCGGTTCTTTGCCGTTTTGGCCTTTCTTCCATTCAAGGTTGGCATTCATCTCATTGCTGTTCATTGTGACCAGCAGAGAGTTGCCGGAAGGACGGGCCAAAAGCGAGAGGTTCGTTTGATTGAAGTTATCGATTAGCAGCTCGTCGACATTGACCTTAACAAAAGCAATGTCGGGAAGAACCACGGTGCCCGACGGCTTGGTATCGACCTTTAGGTGGTCAAATACGTTCTGCCAGGCCTTGGCCGAAACTAGCGGTGCTTTCACGGAGATGGCATAGCCGTGCGCCGGCAGGGTCGGCAGACTGCGGTTGCCGATGGCGGCACGCTTGATTTCGTCATTCTGCAGAATGAATTCGGAGCTCAGGAATCCGTCGATCATGATTCTGAGATCCGTAGTCTTGCTGTCGGTGACGATATTGAGATCAAGCGGAGCAGAAAGGGAAGCGGGCTTTTCCATCGGGGGCGGAAGTTTGCTTTCCAATCCAGCCAGCGAACTCTTGACGTTGACGGTTACCTTCGGACCGACCGTGACGTTGACCGTGAAGGGGGCTTTACCGCTCAAGTATTTATCGGCTGCCTGAGCCAGCATCGGAACCGGAATAACCTGAGGCAGAGCCTTGGCCGCAATCGTACCCGATGCAGATACTTTAATGTTGCCCTTGTCATCGGTATTAAGCGTTGCTTTCACTGCGTTGCCGAAGCAGTCAGCCGTAATGCCGCTGCTCGAGGCGCCCTTTTCATTGAAGTTCACAACGCCGGAAGCATGAGTTAGATCGGGAATAGAGAAGTCATTGAACTTAACGGCGTTGTTCTTAAGCGTAAAGGCGCCGGAAACAGCGACGTCGCCCGGTCCGTCAAGAGGAATCTTCAGCTGCAGGCCCAGATCTCCGCTGCCGGATCCTTCGGCTTTCTTAAATAAACCGCCGGTATAACCGTCAACCGGGGAGGCTTTGACGTAGGAAAGGAATCCGGGAAGCGCACCGGAGGCGGCAGCGTCCACATCGAGCCAAACGGTGTCGGCAGAGAAGGCAGGGATATCGACCTGCGCACGCGTAAGCTGAACGCCCTTATAAGTTCCCCGGTCAGCGGTGATGGCCATGCCGTCGCCCTCGAACTTGACGACGCCTCCGACTTTTTCAAAGAGCGGCCAGATTGCACCGCGCTTAGCGGTGACTTTCGGGTTGTCGAGAATGTTGGGATAGACATCGAGCAGGACATCTTCCACGTTAACGGCAGCCAAGAACTGATGTTCTTTGGATTCTTTGAACGGGAAGTCATGCAGCGGCCCTTTAAGAAGGACTTGACCGCCGGTGGCTTTGCCTTCCAGCAGGCCGTAGCGAAGCCATGTGATCGTGTCGCTGCCGACGATGAGCGGCATGTACTTCCAAACGGCCGGAACGTTGCCGCGCAGCACATCGGCCTTAAGATCGGCGGTGCCGAACGGCGTGCCGTCCGCATTGGTATAGGTGCCGTTGAGCTTGACCGCAGCGTCTGCGTTCTCAATCAGGATGTCCTTGAATTCCAGAGAGAGACCTTTAACAGTATTCCAAACCACAGTGCCTTGAAGGTTGTCCAAATAGAAGGCAGCCGCCGGGAACATGCCGGGGAAGGCAACAGAAGCGTTCTTGGTGTTAAGAACGGTCGTGCCCACGCCGTCTTTCATCGTGATGTCAGCGCTGAGGTTGATGAATCCGGGAAGCCATTGCGTGTTGTTTTTTCCGGAAGCGCCGAAGGAGCAGAAGTCGTGAAGCGAGAGTTTGCCGTTGTAGTGCTTGGGTTCGTCGGGCAGACCCTGCCAATCCAGGTCAACATTGGTGAGAGAGCCCGAGAGTTTGCGTTCGGCGACGAAATCTTTAAAGGACTGAGGAAGCGGCAGTGACGGCAGCAGTGCCGTCATACCTTGGAAAACGAGGCTGTTTGCTTTGAAGGAACCGCCGGTAAATTCTTTGCCGTCTCGGTCTAGCTTCAGACTCATATCCAGCGGGGGCAGCTTTTCTCCGGACTCCAATTCAAAGGAGAAGTTTTCTGTGGACAGGCCGTAAGCCTTATCCGACATGTTTCCTGAAACTTTGCCCTTAATGAACTTTAGGCGCAGCGGAGCCAAGTCCGGCAGCTGCAGGTCGACATGAGACAGAGCGCCGATGAAGCTTGCAGACGACGGAGACCATTTCACAAAATTGGCCCACAAAGAGCCCGAACCGGTGCCTTTGTATTTGAAGGAGAAGTCGGGCATCCACTTGGCCAGTTCTCCGAAATTAATAAAGTCGGTCTGCGCGTAGAGCTCTGCATCCCAGTCGGCAAGCTTCGACGGATTAAGCGCCGGGGTCTTAAAGAGCGCGCGAACGGTAATCGGAGAAGCGATTTCAGGCGGCAGCGTCAGCGTAAAAGCAAACTGCTTGTCTCTCGAAGAGCCGTTGTAGGCGGCGTTCACATTCTTGATTTCAAGTGTTTTGCCGCTCTTTTGATCGTGAACCAGAATCGTGCCGTCCTTGATTTCCAGAGATTTCTGCTTCAAAAGAAGCATGACGTCGGACGGCAGTTTGGTGGTGAGCGCATGAGTCTCAGTCTCGCCGGACATAAGCTTTTTGAGATTGACCTTTCTGCCTAAGACGGAGAAGGACATCGGTGCCAGACGGCGGACTTCGACTTTGGGTTTATTCAAAGTGACGGATTCAAAGACCGGCGCGAGGTTCGTTAAAGAGCTGAGCGAAAGCTTGGCGGTAAGGGATTCGGCCGTAATCGGATCCTTTCCCGGCTCGCCGAGTTCAATGTTTTTAAGCGTGATTTCCGGAGACAGTCCTTGCCAATCAGTGTCCAGAGAGCCGAACTGGACAGGAATATCCAGGACCTGAGAAATCTTGTTCTCGATCTTGGATTTATGTTCGTTCAGGTAAGGTGCAAGGCAGTAACGCGCTCCGAGCCATGCTGCTCCGAGTGCAAAGTAAAGGATGACTAAGAACCAAAGAATGGTTCGCCAGGCATAGCCGAAAAAGCCTTTTTTAGGTTTTGTTGGTGTGGTTGATGTTTGTTGTTCGGAATTGTCCGTCATGCCCCGAATCCTTTAACTTTTTTCTGATCTTCTAAGTATCGCTCAATTTGTCGCGAATAAACTCTAATATTGGAAGATAGACTCATTTTTAGCTTCGAAAAACCATATGTCTGCAGCACTCGAATCCTCCGATCTCCTTCCTAAAGTTCCCAGACTTCCTCTCTCGGAAGTCCCCGAAGTCTCGGCGTATTTCAAAAACACGCTCCGAGCCATGTTCGGAGAAGATGAAGATAAAGTTCGGTCTTATGTCCAGGAAATCACTCAGACGCCCTGGACCCCGGAAAGAATGCGTGAGCGTTTGGCCGGAATCGAAGACGGCGAAGCGCTTAAAAGTGCAATGCGCCGTCTGCGCCGCGACGTGATGATGAATCTTGTTGCACGCGACATTTCCGGATTGGCGAATCTAGAAGAGGTCGTGACCGTGATGTCCGACTTGGCAGAGATCGCGATCGACCGTACGGTTTCCGTCTATGCCAAAGAGTTAGCGAAACGATTCGGTGTTCCGCGCTCCGAGACCGGCGTTCCCCAGGATCTGATTGTGATCGGCATGGGTAAGTTGGGCGGCCGCGAACTGAATGTCTCAAGCGATATTGATCTGATTTTCTTCTATGACTGCGACGGTGAGTGCGGACCGACACCGGAATATCCCACTGTCCGCAAGATCATCAGCAATCAGGAGTTCTACGAGCGGCTGGCAAAGAAGGTCATCCCGGCCCTATCTGAAATTACTTGGGAAGGCTTCGTGTTCCGCGTGGATATGCGTCTGCGCCCGAACGGAGACTCCGGTCCGATCGTGGGTTCCAGCGACATGCTCGAAGAGTACCTGATGACGCAGGGACGCGATTGGGAGCGCTTTGCATGGCTTAAAGGCCGTATCGTTAACGGCCCGGTGTTTGCTTCTGAGGAAGACTTCAATATCCAAAAGAAAAACATCAACGATATTGTCCGGCCGTTCGTTTATCGGAAGTACCTGGATTTCGGGGCGATCAGTTCTCTTACCGATCTGCATGCAAAGATTCGTCTTTCTACTCAGAAACGCGCCTTAGAGAGTCTGAAAGAAGGTCAGAACATTAAGCTCGGACGCGGCGGTATTCGCGAAATCGAGTTCATTGCGCAGACCTTCCAAGTGATTCGCGGCGGACGCAACCCGTTCTTAAGAGAACGCTCTACGCTGAAAGCGCTTCAGGCGCTCGCATCCGAGAATATTCTCGCTAAAGATAAAGCTGAGATGCTCTCGAAGATTTATGTGTTCCTTCGCAATGTGGAGCACGCACTGCAGTACGAAAACGATCAGCAGACACAGCTTTTTGCCGCCGATCCCGAACACAGAAAGAGAATCGCGAGGATGCTGGGCTTTACTGTCGAAGATCTGCAGAAACAGTTAGAGCTTTCGACGGAGTACGTGGCGGCAAGGTTTGATGAGATTTTCCAGACCAAAGAAGAGGTCAGCGAAGAAGACTGGCCGCTCGGCTGGGAGACCGGTTGTGCAGAAGCACTGCCCGGTTTGGCAAAAGTGCTTGAGCGAAACGGTTTTAAAGAAACCGAAGAGCTCCCCCAGCTCATCCTTAACCTTATGTCGCTGCGCGCCTTGAAGCTCATCAACGCGGGTGCCCGGCAGCGTATGGTCACGCTGGTTAAAAACACGGTTGAAGGCAAAAATAAACCCGAGCATTTAAAAATCATCTCCCGCGAAGAGCTTCTGCGCCGCTGCATTAAGTTCTACGAAGTGATCGCGGGTCGTCCGACGTATGTGTCTTTGCTCCTGCAGTATCCGCTGGCGGCAAAGCGCCTGGGCGACGTACTGGGCAGCGGAAAATGGGCGGCCGAATATCTGAATCGCCATCCGCTGCTCTTGGACGAGCTGTGGGATGAACGGCTGAGCCAGATTGACGACTACACTCCGGTGGATTTCTCTTTCTATATCGAACGCACGCGGGCGCGTCTTGCGGATATTCCGGAAGACGATCAGGAAACCCGCATGAACCTTATCCGCGAAGTCCATCACGCCCGTTTGTTCCGGCTGTTCTTGGCGGACATGGCCGGACGATTGACGGTGGAGAGATTGGCCGACCAGCTCTCCGCGCTGGCGGACGCCACACTGGAGATCGTCATGGAAGAAGTGTGGAAGACGGTTCCGGGACGTCACATCGAGCGTCCGAAGTTCGCCATCGTGGCTTATGGAAAACTCGGCGGCAAGGAGCTTGCTTACGCGAGCGACCTTGATCTGGTCTTCTTATTTGAGGATGACGCCCAAGACGCTGAAAAGATCTATATGCGCTTTGCGCGCCGCCTGATTAACTGGCTGACGGCTACGACCGGCTCCGGCGTCCTCTTTGACGTGGATATGCGTCTGCGCCCGAACGGAGAGTCCGGCATGCTGGTCTCTTCTGTGGATAGTTTTGAGAAGTATCAGAAAAATGAAGACGGTACCGGCGCGTGGCTCTGGGAGCATCAGGCATTAACGCGGGCTCGTTATGCAGCAGGCGACCGAGACATCGGTGACAAGTTCGAGAAAATCCGCATCGAAATACTCCGCCGCGAGCGAAACGCCGAAGAGACGAAGGCTGAAGTACTCAAAATGCGCCAGCGTATGCACGACGGCCATCCCAATAAAACGGAGCTTTTTGATGTGAAGCATGACGAGGGCGGCATGGTGGATGTGGAGTTCATCGTTCAGTATTTGGTGCTTCAGTATTCCGCCAAGTTCCCGCAGCTTGTCAACAACTTCGGCAACATCAAGATGCTGGAGATGGCGTCTGACGCCGGCCTGATTCCGAAAGACCTGGCGCTCGAAGTGTCGGCTATTTATCGCAAGTATCGGCGCATTCAGCACGAGTTCCGGCTGAACTCTCCGAGCGTGCCGGTGCGTGTTCCCAAAGAAGAGTTTGCGGACGATGCGGCGAAGGTTCGTGAGCTCTGGTCGCTCGTTTTTGGTCCGTCCGAAGGTCAGGAGGCATAAAAGGACCTAAGCTAAAAGGCAGTTTGAATCTTCTTAGCTTATGAGTCTCGCTGCTTCCGACTACCGTGCTCCTTGGTGGCTGCCCGGCGGCCACCTGCAAACCATTGTGCCTGCCGAACTGTTTCCGAAGGCCAAGGTGATCTATCGCCGTGAGATTTGGAATACGCCCGATGACGACATCATTGCCGTGGACTGGTCGACGCCGGAACCCATTGATCCGAAGGCGCCGATTATGGTGCACATCCACGGTCTGGAAGGGTCTTCCAACAGCCACTATGCCCGTGCGCTGATGGCGCGCTGCGGTCAGGAAGGCGTGCGCGGTGTGGTGATTCACTACCGGGGCTGCGGCGGCGTCACCAATAAGAAGCTTCGTGCTTATAACGCAGCCGATGCCGAAGAGCTGGATTGGGAGTTTGCGCGGCTGCGCGAACTCTACCCTGAAGCTCCGATCTATGCGATGGGCGTCTCGTTGGGTGCCAATAATCTGCTCTTTTGGGCCGGTACCCGAGGCGAGGATGCCGCAAAGCTGGTCTCGGGCATCGCTGCGGTCTGTTCGCCTCTGGATTTGGTGGGCTCGAGCTATGTTATTCGTAAAGGATTCAGTCGGATTTATGACTTGAATTTCATCTCGACGATGAAGAAAAAAGCGCTCGCCAAAGCCAAGCGTTTCCCGGGTGTCTTAGATGTCGAGAAAATAAAGAAGATTCGCTGGCTCTGGCAGTTTGACGATCTTTTTACGGCGCCGGTTTTCGGCTATAAGGACTACATGGACTATTGGACGAAATGCTCGAGCAAGCCGCATTTAGGCGGCATCCGGCTGCCGACGCTGGTCTTGAATGCAAAGAACGATCCGATCGTGGGATACGAAGTTTTACCGAAGATTGATGAAGTTTCTAAGTTTGTGACGTTAGAATATCCCGCTGAGGGCGGCCATTGCGGGTTCCCTCGCAAACCGAACGAAGGAAGCCTCGGATTTCTGCCGACACGCACCTTCGATTTTTGTTTCCGCGGCCGCTGAATGTATCTAATTTTCCCCCGGTATGTGCAGCCGGAAACGGAGTTGAAATGCCTTTAAGAAGTACCAAAGACTATTCAGTCGGAATCCTCTACTTTATCCTCTTTATTCTGACCATCCCGGCGATGAACTGGGTGGTGATGAATGTCGGCACGGTTTGTACCGCCGATGGCCCCTGTTTGATTCCGGTTTGGCCCGGCATCATGGCTCCGAGCGGCGTGCTTATGGCCGGCGTAGCACTGGTGCTCCGCGACGGACTGCAGGCCAAGCTTGGTGTTCGCTGGTCGCTTTACGCCATCATTATCGGCGCAGCGCTGTCCGCACTTTTTTCCGAACCGTCCCTGGTCTTGGCTTCCGTGATGGCTTTCTTCTTCTCCGAATTGGCTGACCTCGTGGTCTACACACCGATGCGCAAGAAATGGCCGGCTTGGGCCATTATGGCAAGCGGTTTGGTGGGCTCTATGGTCGACAGCGCCATCTTCCTTTCTCTGGCTTTCGGCTCCATTGAATTTATCTTCGGACAGGTTCTGGGCAAGTTCTGGATGTCTCTTGCCGTAGCTTTGCTTATCGGGTATCTTCATAGCCGCCGCGCTAAAGCGGTTCAAGACGAAATCCTTTCCCGTTAAGAATTAAGAAGATATGACTGAAAAGAGCCCGAAGACCGCGGTACTCCTTATTAACCTCGGTTCTCCTGATGAACCGACTGCTTCGGCGCTCAAACCCTATCTGCGGGAGTTTCTCTCCGATCGACGGGTTGTCGATTTAAATCCGATTTTTTGGCAGACGCTGTTAAATTTGGTCATTCTGCCGCGCCGCAGTCCCAAGTCCGCCGCGCGTTATGCGCAGGTTTGGATGAAAGAGGGTGCGCCGCTGAAGGTCTACACCGATCGCATCGCCGATAAGCTGCGTCAGCGTCTGCAGGAAAAGGCCGTTGATGCCGATGTGTTTGTCGGCATGCGTTACGGCAATCCTTCGCAGGTCGAAGTTTTTAAAGCGATTCACAACGAGCACGGTTTTGACCGTGTCCTCGTCCTCCCGCTTTATCCGCAGTATTCCTCCTCGACGACGGCCTCTGTTTCCGACGCCGTCTCGAAAGCTATGCAGCAGATGAAGAGCCACCCGAAGGTGCGCTTCATCCGCGACTATCACACGCATCCCCTGTACATTAAAGCGCTTGCCGATCAAATTCGCGAGCATTGGGCAAAAGTCGGTCCGCTCGGCGAGAAGGACCGATTGATGCTGTCTTTCCACGGCATGCCGGTCCGCTACTGCAGGGAAGGCGATCCCTATCCGAAACAAGTTCGCGCAACGGCTGACCTCCTGATCAAGGAACTCGGGGCGGACCCGACAAAGGTAGTGCTTTCCTACCAGTCCCGTTTCGGTAAGGAAGAATGGTTAAAGCCTTACTCGGACGACACGGTTCGCGAACTCGTCGGAGAGGGCATTGAACGATTAGACGTTATCTGCCCGGGATTTCATACCGACTGCCTCGAGACGATTGAAGAAATCGGCCTGGAGCTCAAGGAGACTTGGCAGAAAGCAGGCGGCCAATCCTTCCACTACATTCCTTGTCTGAATGATTCCGAGGCTTCCGTTTCGCTGGTTGAGAGCATCGTCGAAGACGAACTTCGTCACTGGCCGGAATAATTTTGTTACTTTTTTCGCTTGAAAAAACGAGCTAAGGGAAAACCCTTTGGTTTTCAAGCGCTAGGCGGGTGTTATTCCCGTATATCGTTTAATTTGCTACAGATTTTCTCTTCCTGATTTGCTTAATTCGGGTGATGTCGGCTCTTGAAAGGATGGGCTGTTCTCATAATGTCATTCATCAAAGGTTGAAAAAAGGATCGGGCGACCCCATATCAACCATTAAAGGGTTCGGGACAACCGGACCCCGATTTCTGAAAAAAACTTGAGGACAGTTAATGCAAGAAAACGAATTAAAGAACGGACAGAACGTCCCACCTCAGGACGAAGCAGCCCAGCAGGCTCCGGCTGAAGCTCCGGAACTTCCGGATCTGGATCTCTCTGCTGAATTAGCTAAAGCACAGGCCAAGGCCGCAGAAAACTACGACCTTTATGTACGTGCCGTTGCCGAAGCAGACAACACCCGCCGCCGCGCCTCTGAAGATGTTGCTAAAGCCCGTAAATTCGGCATTGAAAAATTTGCAGAGTCTATGCTGCCGGTCGTAGACAGCATGGAAAAAGCGCTAGAAGCGTCCGCAAATGAAAAAGGCCCCTTCAAAGAAGGCCTTGAGATTACCTACCGCCAGCTGCTGAGCGCACTGGAGCATAACGGGATGAAGTGTGAGAACCCTGTGGGTCTTAAATTTGATCCCAACACAATGCAGGCGATAACAATGGTGAAAGATCCTGCAGTCCAGCCGGGCTGCGTCGCAACAGTGTTCCAACGCGGTTGGAAGATTGCCGATCGAGTTCTTCGTCCGGCGATGGTGGCAGTCGCGCAGTAAGACTTGTTTTTTCAGGAAACGACTCAATATAGAAACTTAACAGCGGGCAGCCCTTCTGCCGGCAAGTGAGGAAATTTAAAAATGGCAAAAATTATTGGTATTGACCTTGGTACAACAAACTCCGCCGTTGCGGTTGTTGAAGGTGACAAGGTCCGTGTGATCGAAAACAGCGAAGGTGCTCGCACCACACCTTCCGTCGTTGCATATCTTGAAAAAGAAGTGCTTGTCGGCGCTCCTGCTAAACGTCAGGCTGTTACGAATCCTGCCAACACACTTTTCGCGATCAAACGTTTGATCGGCCGTCGCTACGACGATAAAGAAGTTCAGAAAGACATCAAACTGATGCCTTACAAGATCATCAAGGCTGCCAACGGCGACGCCTGGGTTCAGGTTCTCGGCGACAAGGATCTGGCTCCGCAGCAGGTTTCTGCTGAAATTCTTCGTAAGATGAAGAAGACCGCCGAAGACTATCTCGGTGAAGAAGTTAAGGAAGCCGTTATTACGGTTCCGGCTTACTTCAATGACTCCCAGCGTCAGGCTACTAAGGACGCCGGTAAGATCGCCGGTTTGGATGTCCGCCGTATCATTAACGAACCGACAGCTGCTGCTTTGGCTTTCGGTCTTGATAAAGGCGGCAAGGGAGATCGTAAGATCGCTGTCTATGACCTGGGCGGCGGCACATTCGATATCTCCATCATCGACTTAGCCGATGTTGACGGTGAAAAACAGTTTGAAGTTCTGTCCACCAACGGCGATACATTCCTTGGCGGCGAAGACTTCGACCAGAGAATCGTTGACTACGTCATCAAAGAATTCAAGAAGGACACAGGCATTGACCTGAGTCAGGACGTTCTGGCTCTGCAGCGTTTGAAAGACGCCGCTGAAAAGGCCAAGATCGAGTTGTCCAGCCGTCAGGAAACAGAAATCAACCTGCCTTACATCACTGCTGATGCAACAGGTCCGAAACATCTGAACATCACACTGACACGTTCTAAGCTCGAAAGCCTCTGCGAAGATCTGATTGAAAGAACAATCGAACCTTGCCGCAAGGCCCTGAAGGATGCCAACGCTACTATTGAAGACATCTCCGACGTTATCCTCGTCGGCGGTCAGACACGTATGCCGGCTGTTCAGGAAGCTGTTAAGGAATTCTTCAAGAAGGATCCGCGTAAGGACGTGAACCCGGATGAAGCCGTTGCTATGGGTGCTGCTATTCAGGGCGCTGTTCTGTCCGGCGACCGCAGCGACGTTCTGCTTCTCGACGTTACACCGCTTACCCTCGGTATTGAAACCCTGGGCGGCGTGATGACTCCGATGATCAAGCGCAACACCACGATCCCGACAAAGCACTCTCAGGTGTTCTCTACTGCCGAAGACAATCAGCCTGCTGTAACCATTAAGGTTTACCAGGGCGAACGTGAAATGGCAGCAGACAACAAGCTGCTTGGCGAATTCAACCTTGAAGGCATCGCTCCGGCTCCGAGAGGACTGCCGCAGATCGAAGTGACATTCGATATTGACGCCAACGGTATTCTTCATGTTTCCGCTAAGGATAAGGCTACCGGCAAGGAAAACCAGATCACGATTAAGGCTAACTCCGGTTTGAGCGACGCCGATGTCGAAAGAATGGTTGCCGATGCTGAAGCCAACAAGGAAGAAGACCGCCGCCGTGCCGAACTGGCTCAGGCTCGCAACACAGCCGAATCCAGCATCCATCAGGTTCGCAAGACCCTGAAGGACCTCGGTGAAAAGGTTGACGGCGCTGACCGTGCTGCCTGCGAAACTGCGATCAACGACCTTGAAGAAGCTGTTAAGGGCGAAGACAAGGATCTGATCACAAAACGTACTGACGCTTTGATGGCTGCTGCTCAGAAGATCGGCGAAAAGCTGAATCAGCAGCAGGCTCAGCCGGGTGCTCAGCAGGAAGCTCCGAAGTCTCAGAAGAAAGATGACGACGTTGTCGATGCCGACTTCAAAGAAGTCTAATTCTGAAACTTGTTAGACTGTAACTAACGTAAATGAGGCCGTTTCCGTAAGGTTGCGGCCTCATGGCGTAGATAAAGAGACAAAATTTAAGGGTTTTTACCCGATAACCGAATTCCGTAAAGAATGGCTGACGAAGAAGATTTTGATTATTACGAGGTACTGGGAGTCACCCGTACTGCTACTCAGGAAGAGATCAAGAAAGGTTATCGCCGCATGGCGATGAAGTATCACCCTGACCGCAACAAAGGGGACAAGCATGCCGAAGAAAAATTCAAACAAGTAGGCGAAGCCTATGAAGTGCTGAAGGACGAGCAAAAGCGTGCGGCATATGACCGCTACGGCCGTTCTGCATTCAACGGCGGCGCCGGCGGCGCCGGTGCCGGCGGATTCGGCGGGTTCGGAGGTTTTGATGCATCTCAGTTCGGCGATATGGGCGATATTTTCTCCGAGATTTTCGGCGGAGGACACGCCCGCAGCTCCGGACAGAATAAGCAGATGTTCCGCGGTGAAGATCTGATTTATGACCTCGATATCACGCTTGAACAAGCCGCAGAAGGCTACAAGACAAAGATTAAGGTTCCCTCCTGGAGCAAGTGCACAGCCTGCGGCGGATCCGGTGCAGAAAAGGGCACGAAGGTAGAAACCTGCCCGACCTGTCACGGCAGCGGTTATGTCCGCGCCGGCGCCGGCTTCTTCCAGATTCAGCAGACCTGTCCGCGCTGCCACGGAACCGGCAAGTACATTCCTCATCCCTGCCACAAGTGCCACGGCACCGGTATGCAGGAAGAGAAGAAAGAACTCGAGATTACGATTCCCGCCGGTGTGGATGACGGCAACCGTATGCGTATTCCCGACCGCGGATCGCCCGGACAAAACGGCGGCCCCGCAGGCGATCTTTACATCCGCATTCGCATCAAGCCCCATGACATCTTTGAACGTGACGGGCAGGATCTGCACATGGAGATGCCCATGAGTTTTGTGACGGCGGCGCTCGGAGGTGAACTCGAAGTCCCGACGTTAACGGGCAAAGCCACATTGCGCATTCCCGAGGGGACTCAGTCCGGAAAGACCTTCCGCTTGAGAGGCCACGGCATCCGTAGTGTTCGCAATGCTGAGAAGGGCGACCTGTACGTTCATACCACTGTGGAGATTCCGGTAAATATGACGACTGAACAGAAGGACATCCTGAGACAGTTCGATGCGTCGATCAATCACAGCAAGAAAGATCATCACGCGCCGGAAAGAAAAAGTTTCTTCGAAAAGCTCGGCAAGCTCTTCAAGTAATTCGCCTCTGAATTAATAATTCAATCCCGATTTTGACTTACCCGTTGAAGTCGGGATTTTTTCATCATCAAAAAATTTTTGTGAAAAAGATTTGCAGACTAAATTCGATTCAGAACACCGAAATCATGGGTGAAATCAGGCGTTAGGTGTCTAAAACCTCCGTTGATCGATTTCCGTCCCAAGAGAGATATTAGGGCAACTATTCCTCTTTTGTAGACTATAGGACAAATACTGTGGAGCATGAGTTTACTTATGAGAAGGCCTTCGTTTGAGGTATTCTCACATTTGTCGACGAAAAAAAATACATAACACATCATGCTGAATCGAACAATCCTCAGCCTTATATGCATCTTAGGCCTCATATCCTGTTTAACCGCATGTAATGACAAAGAAGCAGTCAAGCAGAAAGTTCAAGCCATCCAAGTAACAACGCTTAAAGCCGAACCTACCACTCTGCCGTATGTGGCCGAAGTGTTCGGGCAGACGGAAGGTTCTAAAGCCGTGATTGTTTATCCTCAAGTGACTGGTCCCGTGCTGCAGCGGCACTATGCTGAAGGACAGAGCGTCAAACAAGGCGATGTGCTCTTTACGATTGATCCGGCACCTTTCGATGCCGCTAATCAGAGCGCAGAAGCGTCGGTTATTCAAGCGCAGGTGGAACTGAAACAGGCGGAGAGAGAAGCCAAGCGATTTGCAGCTTTGCGCAAAGTTAATGCTGTAAGCGAAAAAGAATATTCAGACCGCATCAGCGCCTTGGAGTCCTGTAAGGCAAATCTAGCGGCAGCAAAGGCTAAAGCGCTGCAAACCAAAATTCAACTTGATTACACGTCGGTTAAAGCACCTGTGAGCGGAATTGCCGGCAGGTCTTTAATCAATCCCGGAACACTGGTAACCGCCAACAATTCGGCCTTAACTGATATTACACAGGATGATCAACTTAAGGCTCGCTTTTCTTTAAGCGATAATGATCTGCACGGATTCACGATCACCGAAGACTCTCCAGTGAGTGTGGTGCATGAGAAAACAGGCGTGGAAGTTCCTGCGCGCATTAATTTTGCCGCTACTCAAATCGATCCTCAGACGGGTACCCGTTCGCTAAGCGCGGAGATTGAACGTTCTGCTGAGCTGCTTCCGGGACAATACGTGATGATCCGTTTGACGCTCGGCACACAGAAGGGCGTTTATCTGATTCCTCAATCGGCGGTGCGCCAGCTGCCCGACGGAACTTACAGCGTCTATTTATACAAAGACGGTGTCGCGAGGGCTCAGTCTGTGACGGTGGGTCGCTGGTCAGGCAAAGATTGGATTATCACCTCCGGCCTCAAATCCGGAGATCTTGTGATCATTGATCAGATCCAGAAACTCAGAGACAAGGCCAAGGTGGCCTTAAACCAAGACAAGAAAACCGCTTCAAAGCCGACTGAAAAATAACTTGCGATAGGTGAACCGAAATGCTTTCTCAATTCTGTATTCGGCGGCCGATTTTCGCATCTGTCATGTCGATTTTGATCGTGATTGCGGGTCTGCTCGCAGGACGTGTCCTGCCGATGGGCCAATATCCTGACATCACGCCGCCGGTTGTTTTTATTTCAACTTCTTATGAAGGGGCTGACGCACAGACATTGGCTAAGACAGTTGCTGCGCCAATCGAGGATCAGCTCTCCGGTGTTGAAGGCCTGCTTTATTACGAAACTTCCATCCGTTCGAACGGAAATGTTCGTATTACCTGCACGTTCGAAGTCGGTACAAATCCGAACGACGCGATGCTGGAGATCAATAACCGCGTGCGATCTGCAGAAAGACGGTTGCCGGAAAGCGTTCGACAGAACGGCGTGAACGTCCGTAAGCGCAGCGAAGAAACGCTGATGATCGTGCCGTTTTATTCTCCGAATGGCACTCTAAAACCGATTCAGCTGGCCGACTATGTGAACCTGAACGTTGTGGATGCCATTAAACGCGTTCCCGGTGTCGGTGACGCGGACGTTTTCGGTAACGCACAAAGCGCGATGCGTATTTGGCTGAATCCGAAGAAAATGGCACAGCTCGGCATTACGGCTATCGATGTGCGCAAAGCGATCGAAGAGCAGAACAATCAGTACGCTGCCGGTAAAGTCGGTACGTCTCCGACGACTGATGATCAGCAGCTGGTTTATACGATTCGCACAAAAGGTCAGTTGCTGACACCGGAAGAGTTCGGCAATATCACCGTCCGTTCGCGCGGTGCTGACGGTATTGTTCGCATTCACGACATTGCCCGGGTCGAAGTCGGAAACCGCAGTTATGAGGCATACAACCAATTAAACGATGTTCCGAGCGTTACGTTTGCTGTTTACCTGCAGACAGGCGCTAACGCCATGCAGACGGCTGTGGATGTCAAAAAGCGGCTTCAGGAGCTCTCCAAGAACTTCCCGGATGATATCGCTTATGTGATTACGGACGATAACTCAAGATTCGTCGAGGCTGCCCTTAATGAGGTGGTTCAAACCTTACTGGAAGCCGGTCTTCTCGTGCTTTTGGTTGTGTATCTCTTCCTGCAAAATTGGCGCGCGACCCTTATCCCGATGCTTGCGGTGCCGGTTTCTTTGATCGGTACATTAGCCGGTCTCTGGGCTCTGAATTTCTCTCTGAATACCTTGACGCTTTTTGCGATGACGCTCGCCATCGGTATTGTGGTGGACGATGCGATCGTGGTGCTGGAAAACGTCGAACGTATTATGGAGACGGAAAAGCTCAACGCTTTCCAAGCTTCTCAGAAGGCTATGAAGGAAGTGGCGGGCGCTCTGGTTGCCATTGTGCTGGTGCTGAGTACGGTATTTACACCGGTGGCGTTCTTGGGCGGTATTGCCGGTGAGCTGTATCGTCAATTTGCTGTGACCATCGGAGTTTCCGTGGTGCTTTCGGGTTTTGTGGCTTTGACGCTGACGCCGGCCTTGTGCGCTATTTTGCTCAAACACAAGAACAAGCCTTTCAAGATCTTCCAGCTCTTTAACGACGGGTTCGAACGTTTCAAGCTGAACTACATCAAAGGCGTGTCGTTTAACCTTCGCCATCGTTGGTTTACAGCTGCGATTCTTGTAGCAGTCATCGTCGGATGCTGGCAATTCCTTCAGATCGTGCCGACTTCTTTTGTCCCACGCGAAGACCAAGGTATTTTGCGCGTGGCGATTCAGCTGCCGGAAGGAGCGACTTTGAACCGTACCGGTGTCGTGGTCACAGACTTGAGCAGAGAGATTCGCAAGATCCCCGAGGTTGAGAACGTGACGGCGCTGGTGGCTAACGATACGATCGCCAATGACACGAAATCCAATGCTGCGTCTCTGATTGTTCAGTTAAAGCCCTGGGATCAAAGAACGCGCAGCGCAGAAACGATTCGTCGCCAGCTTCAGACATTGGTGAACGCTCGTACGGACGCTGTAGGTCAGGCCGTGAACCCGGCACCGATCCGCGGTTTGGGTCGTGCCGGCGGTTTGGACTTCTATATTCAGTCCAGAGAATCGGACAATCCGCTGGAGCTCCAGCAAGTGGCTGAGGATTTCCGTCAGCGTCTTGTCGCTCGCCCAGAGATTGCCTCCGGCCGATCGATGATCCAGGCCGATGCTCCTCAGCTTTACCTTACTGTTGATGAAGCGAAGGCTTTGGCCATGGGTGTTGCGATTTCCGACGTTTATGACACGCTCGGCTATTTCATGGGCGGCAAGTACGTCAATGACTTTACGCGTATCGGCAAAATCTTCCGCGTCATTATTCAAGCCGATGCTCCGTACCGCATGACACCGGACTCCTTAGGTGAGCTTTATGTCCGTTCTGATACCGGGAAGATGGTTCCTCTTTCGACGTTGGCCCATGTGGAACGCACTTCAGGCCCGGAATCGTTGAAACGAGAAAACGGTTTCTTGGCTGCGTCTATGAACGTTAATGCCGCGCAGGGCTATTCCACAGGAGACGTCATTCGAACCGTGGACACCGAAAGCCAATATTTGCCGAGCGGCTATTATGTGGATTGGACGGGTCAGGCTTTCCACGAAAAACGTATCGGAAGTTCTTCTGCCGCTGCGTTTGCTTTCGGCTTGATCATCGTGTTCCTGATTTTGGCCGCGCAGTTCGAACGCTGGTCGCTGCCGATTGCCGTCGTAATGGCAGTGCCTTACTCAGTCTTAGGAGCACTTGTAGCGACGTATTTCCGCGGCTTCTCGAACGATATTTACTTCCAGATCGGGTTGCTTGTGCTGATTGGTTTGACAGCTAAGAACGCCATTTTGATTGTGGAGTTTGCAGCTCAGAAGATGGAGGAGGGCCTCGAAGCCAGACAAGCTGCGCTCGAAGCTGCGAAACTTCGTCTGCGTCCGATCGTGATGACCTCTATGGCTTTCATCTTGGGTGTCATTCCTCTGGCCACAGCAACCGGCGCCGGTGCAGCTGCTCGTCAGTCCATGGGTACCGGTGTCTTAGGCGGCATGCTGGCAGCCACGTTTATCACGACGTTCTTTATTCCTGTCTTCTTTACGTGGTTTGTGTCTAAGAAGATAAAGACTCGTCGGTGAGTTAGGTGATTCGGTCGTCCAGTTCGATGCGGACGACCTTTTGATGCCGAACTAACTAATAGTGCTTTTATGCAAGGAACTACAAGAATGCGAATCTCGTCTGGATTTCTTCCAATAGTTCCTACCAAAGCTGAAAGTTCTTGTACTCCAAATTAACAAAGTCAACAATCCTTAAAAATTTTTTAACTGGTTCTGATGGCTTTTTTGAATGAATGGCACCAAAAGGTAAGGTTGCGTTGATATCTAGTGGAACGGCTTTGATTAAGGGGTGTGAGAATATCCACGATTCTGTCGCAAGAAGAAAATAATTTGAATTTCCACAACGATTAAGAATATCCATGGTCAAAAAATCATAAAATTCTTTTTCGATTCTTTCGTCATGCGTGAAAATTTCCTTAACGTTATCGTAGCCACGCATCCAGTCATCGCTTCTCAATAATAACCCCCCCCCCTCGTCGGCGCGTGGCTTCAACTAGATCCTCTATTGAAATTTTCTCTTTTTGCGCGAGCTTATGAGTTGAAGACATGCAGATGCTGAGTTGTAAATCTCTTAGTTTGAGGGCAGTACAATTTCTTCTCTCTAAGAAGTCCTCATCATATGCCGCAACGACAATGTCGACTTGGCCATCTGATCCTAAGTGTGAGAGCATGTTCCAAACGATGTTTTTTTCATTTTCAAAAGGGACAAGCTGAATCCTTAGATCAGGGTATTGTTTAGACGCAATAGGCCAAACTTGCCCTAGGAATTTCGTAGGTGTTAGGGGCGATAAAGCGACACGAACAAGATTTCCTTCATTTTTTTCGATTTCTTTTGCTCTTTTAATTGATTCTTTAGAAAAGGATAAAAGGAATTTAGCGTCTTTATAGACAGATATCCCTGCGGGAGTTAATCGCATACCGGTCGGGCTTCTATCAAATAATTTAACTCCGAGTTTTTCTTCATAAGTCGTAATTTGTTTAAAAACGGCCTGTGGACTTTTGCCAAGGCGTAATGCGACTTGAGAAAAACTTCCTGATTCCGCAACAGAAATAAAAACAGGTAAATTAGAATCTAATATTTATATAGTTAACAATGACGATTGATTAAATCGTAAATATCAT
>ERZ772851.884-NODE-884-length-32759-cov-3.468628_pt1 | contig 32759 bp, 29 predicted proteins | sample MGYA00512137_ERZ772851 | MGnify/ENA primary metagenome ERZ772851 (study PRJEB29015, sample SAMEA2737663) | human gut metagenome | biome: human gut; feature: human-associated habitat; material: faeces | place: China | collected 2012 ... | reverse complement strand
CTTTATCAGCACTGACCAGTTCTTTTTCTGCGGAAAAAGTAAGCTGGAACTGGATTTTTTTCTTTTTGCAGGTTCCCTCAAATGTTTCTATTGTATGTTTTATAAGAGCATTAATATCAAAGCTGCTTATGTCGAGACGAACTGATTTGGGGTCAAGTTCGTTTAACGTAAGGATATTACTTGTAAGTTTTGTAAGGCGGTCAGTTTCAAACAGCACAATATTGATATATTTATTAATCATTTCCGGTGGAATAGTTCCGTCAGCAATCGCTTCGAGATAACCCTTGATTGATGTGAGCGGTGAGCGGAAGTCGTGTGAAATATTTGAAAGGAACTTCTGCTGGAACTGGTCCATCTCATTAATCTGTGTTGCCATGTAATTAAGCGAAGCAGAGAGTTGTCCAATCTCGTCATTATGTCCGACAGCAACTTTATATGAAAGATTACCGCGGCCATATTCTTTGATGGCATTGGTAATGTCTTTCAGAGGATTATGTATATGTATAATATACAGTATGATAAAAGCTGAGTTTAAAACAAGTATTATGAGAAGTGTTATATAGTTAGTGTTGAATGTTGTATACACACGGTCTGTTATAACAGATTCCGGCATATGTACAACGACATAGCCTTTCATGACAAATTTATTTGTAATAGGTGCGAATACGGAAACATTTTTTTCTGTAAATACACCATAGAAGTTACCATTCATTGAGTGATTGGTACCAAGCTTACTTACATCAAAATTGTTGATTGTATACAGGATACCATTTTCGTCAACTTCTTCATTCATATTGTTGTATTGTGTGTCAAGTATTACATTGCCATCCATGTCAACAAACATGATTCTTGAATGGTCAAGTTCGGTTATTGTATGAAGTTCAAGCTGTATGATCTTCAATTTGTCATTGCTGAAGTAGTCCGGGGCAAATTCGGCAGCTATTGATACTGCTTGCCGGTACATGTTTTCAGTCTGTTCTGAATATACACGATTGTAATCTATTTTGTATGATATGACAGTTACACCTACAAAACCTATAATTGCAACGGAAACATATATGAGAATATATTTGGTTAATAGATTAAATTTCATATGATATACTCCATTATTTTGTAACAAATTTGTAGCCGATGCCCCATACTGTATCTATTGCCCAATGTGCATGGTCTTTGATTTTTTCACGGATACGCTTGATATGTACATCTACTGTTCTTGTATCACCGATATATTCATATCCCCATATATTGTCAAGAAGCTGCTCTCTTGTAAATACCTGATTAGGAGATGAGGCGAGAAAGTAGAGCAGTTCAAGTTCTTTTGGCGGCATTTCAACGTTTTTGCCATAATAAAGCACAGAATAATTGCCAAGATTGATTGTAAGGTCAGGATATTCAACAACCTGTGATGGCTTTTCTGGGACGGATGTGGCTGCCGGCTGCTGGTAACGTCGGAGTACGGCTTTAACACGTGCGACAAGCTCTTTTGTCTCAAATGGTTTTATCATGTAATCGTCAGCACCAAGTTCAAGACCGAGAACTTTATCGAATGTCTCACCCTTTGCTGAGAGCATGATTATAGGAATATTGTTTGTTTTTCTGATTTCACGGCATACCTGATAACCGTCAATGCCGGGAAGCATAAGATCGAGAAGTATCAGATCCGGTTTGAATATATTAACCTGTTCCAGTGCAGATTCGCCGTCATATACTATCTTTGTCTCAAAACATTCTTTTGTAAGATACAAAGATATAAGTTCCGCAATATTTTCATCATCATCAACAATGAGTATTTTTTGTTTAACTGCCATGCTAAAGCCTCCTTTATTATTTGCTTTTTATTTGAATTCTACGATTGTAACGCCGGCATCACCTTCACCGACTTCGCCAAGACGGAATGATTTTACATATGGAACACCTTTTAAGTAGCTTGCAACACCATTTCTTAATGCACCTGTTCCTTTTCCGTGGACAATACGTACCTGTGCGATTTTTGCAATGTATGCATCATCAAGATATTTGTCAAGTTTTGCAACAGCTTCGTCAACGGTAAGTCCTAAAAGGTTGATTTCCGGTGAGATTGAAGCTGATTTTGACATCTTTATGCGGCTTGAGCCGCCTGTTTTTATTGTAGTCTTTTCTTCGGGGTCTTTGTATCCTGTTACAATTTCCAGATTGTTTACTTTGGTCTTGGTTGTAAGACTTCCAACACCAACTGTTACTTCACCTTTTGGATTCGGTGCAGAAAGAATTGTGCCGATTACATTCATGCTGAGTACGCGTACATGCATGCCCTCTTTTAATTCTGCGGCAGATACAGGCTTGTGCGACTTTGGTGTAGTAGTCTTAACTGCGAGTTTTTCCTGCCTTTTATTCATTTTGTCACGGACAGCACTTCTTTGCTTTTCAAGCTCTTTTACGCTCATGCCGTGTTTGTTCATAGTCTTTATTGTCTCGTCGGCATATTCTTTTGCTTCACGCAGGATTTCTGCAGCTTCTTCATTGGCTTTACGGATAATCTTATCTGTTCTTTCATCGAGACGCTTTGATTTGGCAGCAGCTTCTGCTTGGAGTCTGCGTATCTGGTCTTTGTATTCTTTTATCTCAGCCTGCTCTTTTTCTATTGTTATACGGCTGTTTTCAAGGTCTGTGAGCAGATCTTCAAAGTGAATATCGTTTGCGTCAATACGGCTTGATGCATCATCAATTATATAAGATGGAAGACCGAGTTTTCTTGAAATTGCAAATGCATTACTTTTTCCCGGAACACCAATTAAAAGTCTGTAAGTAGGTGAAAGCGTTGCAACATCGAATTCACAGCTTGCATTTTCCACGCCTTCCGTTGTAAGTGCAAATACCTTTATTTCACTGTAATGTGTAGTAGCCATCGTTGTTATATCTTTGTTGTGAAGGTCGGATAAAATTGCAATTGCGAGTGCTGCACCTTCTGTCGGGTCAGTACCGGCACCAATTTCATCAAAAAGTATAAGGCTGTTTTCGTCAGCTTCCTTTAAAATGCTTACAGTGTTAGTCATATGTGATGAAAATGTAGAAAGGCTCTGTTCAATACTTTGTTCATCACCAATATCTGCAAAAATATTATCAAATACGGCAATCTGTGAGTGGTCCATGGCAGGAATATGAAGTCCTGATTGTGCCATGAGAGTGAGAAGTCCGACTGTTTTTAAAGAAACAGTCTTACCGCCTGTGTTAGGACCTGTTACGATAAGCAGGTTAAAATCTTTTCCCAGATAAATGTCAATTGGAACGACAGTTTTTGCCGGAATAAGAGGGTGTCTGCCTTTTTTGATATTAATGTATTTATCAGTGTTCATTATAGGACAGCTGCATTTGTAAAACTTAGACAGCTGTGCTTTTGCAAATATAAAGTCAAGTGTGACAAGGATAGTGTAATCCGATTGCAATTCATCTGTATATGCGGATGCTTCAGCACTGAGTGCTGCAAGAATACGCTCGATTTCGGCCTGTTCTTTAAGTTCAAGCTCACGAATGTCATTATTTAACTTAACGACAGCTGCCGGTTCAATAAAAATTGTTGAGCCGGTTGCAGACTGGTCATGAATCATTCCGGCAATCTGTGATTTGTATTCGGCCTTTACGGGAAGGCAATATCTGCCCTGACGCATGGTTATGACATAATCCTGCAGACACGATCTTGTTGACGGTGAATTGAGAATTTTATTAAGTTCAGTGTGAATACGGTCTGCCGAAATACGCATCTGGCGGCGGATGTCACGCAGAGTGCCGCTTGCGTCATCGCTTATTTCTTCCTCGGAAATAATACAGTTTTTAATCTGTGTATTGAGTGGTGTAAGAGGTTCAAGTGAGTTGAAATAATCTGTGAGTGAATCGTTAGTTTCCTCGTAATGCGATTTTGCAGCTGCGGCAGTAGTAAGAACTGCACTTATATTCAGAAGTTCGTGTGTATTTAACGTGCTTCCGACCTCAAGACGCTTAATGCTGTCAATAATATTAGTAACTCCCGAAAATGAGACACTGCCTTTTGCATATATTCTGGAGAGTGCATCGCTTGTCTGTGTAAGTGCGTCGTTAATTGAGTTGATATCAGTCATGGGCTTTAAATCAGCACACATTTTTCTGGCAGCTTCACTGCCGGCATAAGATGATAATTTTTCTATAATTTTATGATATTCAAGTGTTTTAAGTGACTTGTAATCCATTATTTAAATTCTCCATTCAAAATCTGTTTAATATAATTATTTTACATCATTCAGCTAAAAAAAGCTATACGCATTGTTGTGTCAGGTACTCTGGTAATATTAATTTACAAGTATGTCATAGAATGTTCATATTTATTTATTATAATAAAATAAGTTTGGAATTGTGAGCGTGTTTCTCATAGTTAGGAAAATACTTTAGAACGGAGTTTTGTTTCGTATGGATTATAATGGAAGAGATGAGAAGGAAGCACAGGAAGAGTTTCCTTTATATACGGAAAGAATAATTATTAATCCTAAAGTTAAGTATAAAAAGCTGTTCAGTTTTTTGAAGTTTCTTGGCGGTGCAGTTATATTCGGAGTAATTGCATGTGCCGTAATTGTATTATTGTATCCATATTTTGATAAAAAGGTAAATGGAAACAATGAGCCAGCTGTTTCACTTGAGTTAAAAAAAGACCAATATATAGATGATTCCGTTGACGGCAGTCTTAACAATGTACGCCAGGATCAGGCAGATACTGACAGACTGGAGATAAAATCGACGGCACAGATTAATGAAGAAGCATCAAAGTGCATGGTGATATTTGAAAATGATGGCAGCCAGAATACAGGAATGAATGATTCAGTAGGTCTTATAATAGGTGATATAAATAATGCATATATTATAATAGCTGATTCATGTGTTTTGAATAATTATGATACGGCTGTCAAAGCAGGATTTAATGGCGGTGCATATGGAGAGGCAAAGCTTATCGGCAGTGATTCATACAGTAAAGTTTCATTGTTGTCAGTACAGAAAGATTCAATTAAAGCAGCTTCAGATGCTGATATACAGGTGGCTGTGCTTGGCAATTCGTATAAGATGAAGGAAAATGACCCTGTTATTGCAATAGGACGCATAAATGGAAGTACAGGACAGACAAAATTTGGAAATATTACACAGATTACAGATGAGAGCAGTGTCGATAATACATTTGAGATGATGAGTATTGATATTATTCCATCATATGGCGACTATTGTTATATATTTAACAAAGGCGGCAATGTTGTAGGAATTGCAAGACCATCAGGTGATATGATGAAATTTCAGGCGGTTGGATTATCTGATTTAAAACCTCTTATTGAGACACTTTCAGCAAGTCCTGAGATTATATATCTTGGAATAAAAAGCACTAATGTGACATCAGTTACAGCTGAAAGATATAAGCTTCCGCTGGGAGTCTATATTACAGATGTGATTATAGACTCGCCGGCTTTTGAGGCAGGACTTCAATGCGGTGATATTATTACTGCTTTGAATGGAAATAGTGTTTTGACAATTCAGTCATTTAGTGAGAAACTATATCGGTGTGTGAACGGTGAGAATATCACACTGACAGTCAAAAGAGCCGGACGCGATGAGTACAGGGAACTTAATTTTTCCGTTGTGCTTTCTGTGAGATAACGGTATGTTCCGGTGGATTTTTGTGAAAATAATGAGTAAATATTTTAAAGAAGGAATAGGTAAAAGAAAATGCGTTATATTGAGACTTTAAAAGATGGTGAAAGGATAAGTGAGGTATATCTTTGCAAGTCAAAATCGACTGCGACAACAAAAGCGGGTAAAGAGTATGAAAATGTTATGCTTATGGATAAGACAGGTCAGCTTGATTCTAAAATCTGGGACCCTAATTCAGGCGGAATAAGTGACTTCGATGCACTTGATTATGTTGCGGTTACAGGACAGGTTACAAGTTTCAATGGAGCATTACAGTTAAAGATTGACAGAATCAGAAAGGCTGACGAGGGTGAATATATTGAATCTGATTATATTCCAAGCAGCCGTTTTAATATTGATGATATGTATAAAGAGCTTCTTCAGTTTGCGGGAAGTATTAAAAATACATATATTTCATCACTCTTAAAAGCATTTTTTGTGGATGATGCGGACTTTATCAGAAAATTCAAGTCAGTTGCAGCCGGAAAGTCTGTTCATCACGGATTTGCAGGCGGACTTCTTGAGCACAGCCTTAGTGTGACAAGAATGTGTGATAAAATTGCATCAAATTATGATTTTCTTAACAGGGATCTGCTGGTTGCCTGTGGAATGCTTCACGACTGCGGTAAGGTAAGGGAACTTGCAGAATTTCCTAAAAATGATTATACGGATGAGGGGAATTTCCTCGGACATATTGTAATGGGATACGAGATGGTTACTCAGAAAATGAATCAGATAGAAGGATTTCCTGAAACATTGAAAGCGGAAATAGGTCATTGTATACTTGCACATCATCGTGAACTAGAGTATGGTTCGCCAAAAAAACCGGCAATAGCGGAGGCACTTGCTCTTGCATTTGCAGATGACTGTGATGCAAAAATGGAGACAATGCGTGAGGCACTTGAGGCGAAAGATACAAATGACTGGCTTGGATACAACAGATGGATTGATGCTAATATCAAGAGAACAATTGTGTAGATAAGAATTCATCTTATAGGAGAATTTATGTTAAAAAAAGACGATCAGGTTACGATTGAAATAGAAGATATAGGAACAGACGGTGCGGGAATAGGCAAAGCCGATGGTTATACACTTTTTGTAAAAGATGCGGTTATAGGTGATATTATAAAAGCCAAAGTTATTAAGGCAAAAAAGACATACGGATATGCAAGGCTCATGGAGATAATAACACCTTCTAAAGACAGGGTAGAACCTGTATGCCCTGTTGCAAGGCAGTGTGGCGGATGTCAGATTCAGCAGATGTCGTACTCAGCACAGCTTAAATATAAACAGAAGCTTGTCCGTGACAATCTGGCAAGAATCGGTGGAATAACAGATTGTGAAGTTCTTCCTGTAATAGGAATGGAGAATCCGTTTAATTACCGCAACAAAGCACAGTATCCGGTCGGAAGAAATAAGGACGGAAAAGTTGTAATTGGTTTTTACGCAGGAAGAACACACAGTATTGTAGATTATACGAAGTGTGCAATCGGTGCACCTGAAAATGCACAGATTCTTGAGAAAATCCGTACATTTATCAATGAAAACAATATAAGCGTTTATGATGAGCAGTCCCACAAGGGACTTATCCGTCATATTCTGATAAGAACAGGAAAACATACCGGTCAGATTATGGTCTGTATTATTATAAACGGTAAAACGCTTCCGCATGCTGACAAGCTGGCAGATTGTTTAAAAGATATCAGCGGAATGTCATCAATTATGATTAACATTAATAAGGAAAGAACTAATGTTATTCTTGGCAGTGAATGTTCAGTAATATGGGGGAATTCCTATATCGAGGACAGTATCTGCGGGATTATGTTCAGAATTTCACCACTCTCATTTTTTCAGGTCAATCCTGTGCAGACGGAAAAGCTTTATCGTAAAGCTCTTGAATATGCAGAACTTACGGGAAATGAGACGGTCTGGGATTTGTATTGCGGAATAGGAACAATATCGCTTCTTATGGCAACAAAGGCACGAAAGGTATACGGTGTCGAGATTGTTCCACAGGCGATAGAGGATGCAAAAAATAACGCACTCCGCAATTCTCTTAATAATGCTGAATTTTTTGTCGGCAAGGCAGAAGAGGTTGTGCCGCGTATTTATGATGAAGATATGAAGAAAGCGGAAAATGAGCCGGTTGATTCAAAAGAAAGTTCTGGATTGTCCGATTCAGCCTCCTTTGAGTCTGTAATGAGGATTAATCCTGATGTTGTGGTTGTTGACCCGCCTAGAAAGGGCTGCGATGAGACACTTCTTGATACGATTGTCAAAATGAATCCTAAGCGGATTGTGTACGTGAGCTGTGATTCGGCAACACTTGCACGCGACCTGAAATATCTTGTTGCTAATGGTTACGAGATAGATCGTGTTCAGCCTGTAGACCAATTCGCTCATACGGTGCATGTGGAGACGGTTGTCAAATTATCCCTCAAAAAAGATACACCTAAGATTGAAGTTACAATGGAGCCTGATTATGAGAGTAATTACACACCGCAAGAAAAGGCTACTTATTCAAAGATTAAGGAATATGTGAAGGAAAAGTATGGTGTGAATGTGCATACTTCTTATATTGCACAGGTCAAGCGGATGTGTGGTCTGGACATGGGCGAGAATTATAATAAGTCCAAGAAAGAGAATCCAGAGGTGAAGCAGTGTCCGCAGGAAAAGGTGGAGTATATTAAGGATGCGTTGAGGCATTTTAGATTGATATAGAAGTTTAATTTGTGAAACTATTAGTTCTGTGACTTGCTGTATATGTCTTACAAAAGAGGTGAAATAAATGGGAAAAAAAATTGATGTAGATGGATGGACAATAAATGATATTTTGGAAGCTTATATCGAAAATGAGTTATATGTAGACCAAAGGTATCAGCGAAAATTGGTTTGGAGTTTAGAGGATAAGGTTCTATTTATAGATTCATTGATAAACAAATTTCCAATTCCCAATATTATGATGGTAGAGTATGAGGGAAGCGAAAATAAATCAACATACGGGATAATTGATGGTCTTCAAAGAGTAAATGCAATTATTTCATTTATGCTTGGTGAATTTCCTGTCAAAGTGTGTGGAAAAGCTGGTTATTTCAATATAAATGCGGCACCAGGTACATTTGATTTGTTACAAGAAGGAAAAATTGTGCAGAAAAAACCTGTACTTGAAAAGCAGATTTGTACGGATTTTAGAGGATATAAGTTGCCAATAATATCGACGTCACATGATACAGCAACCATAGATGAAATATTCAAAAGACTTAATTCTACAGGAACAAAACTCTCAAAGCATGATTTAAGGCAAGCAGGAGCTTTAAACAAGTTTTCACAGTTAGTTAGAGAAATATCGAGTACAGTAAGAGGTGGGAAAACATTATTTGATATTGTTTCCTTAGAAACCATGCCTAAGATAAGTTTGAGTAATAGAGGATTAGATTATGGTATTAATATTGAAAATGTCTTTTGGAGAAAGCATGGAATTTTAACAGAGGATTTGTTGCGAAAATCAAGAGATGAAGAAATTGTTGCTACTTTACTAGGAGCATTTTTATTAGATAGACCGATAGCTGTTATTAGCGTAGCTGTTTTAGATAATTTGTATGATAATAATACTGAAGATGGTAAAATCGCAAATGATAAATTAGATAAGTGTTATGATAATGTAAAAACACTTTTCATACAAGTTTTTAATGAAATAGATGCAATTTGCGATGAAACTAACAGGGTTATTTCTGATATATTATTTGCAGATGATAGAAAGAAAACAGAAATATTTATGCTGTTTTTTAAGACTATGTTGCAAGTATATTTTGAGTGTAAAGCTATTGGAAACTATAAGGAATTTGTAGATGCTTTAGTAAATTCTAAAAAATCCATTTTGGACAAATTAGAAGAAAAAAATACGACAGATTACCTGAAAGAGAAGTATACAGTAAAATTTATTTCAGACATAATTAGTTCATATTTGGTTGATACAGATAGTCCATCAGCACTGGTAAACGATGTTATTGGGAGATTAAATTTAGCTTCAATAGAGACGAAATACACGGAATACAAGGTTGGGTTGACTAATTTTAATTGTCCAGCAAAGTATAAACATATGGAAGGAAAAGTAAATTTTAAAAATATTAGTCAAATTGCAAAAGTTGCGTCAGCAATGACGAATACAGTTAGAAATCCTAATAATTTAGGAATGATAATAATCGGTGTCGCTGACAATGAGGAGCACTATAAACAGTGGGAACAGCATTTTGGAATGAGTGCATATAAATATAATTCGCATAGGGTTGTAGGAATAGATGCAGAAGCTAATATACATTATAAATCCATAGACAATATGTTGGCTGCTTATAGAGAGAGGATTGACAAGGAACCGATTTCGATAGAATTAAAAGAAAATTTAAAGGACTATGAAATAATAACAATACAAAAAAGGACTGTAATGGTAATTACTATAACAACAGAATCAGGGCAAGAATATGATGGAAAAAAATATATTAGGGAAGGCTCGGATTTAAAAGAGATTTGTTTATAGAAAATGAAACAATATGTAAAAGCATAGAGCGTGGAATTGAGATTCTATTAATGTGTCAAAACTTACAAGTATTGACACCGCTTCGCCCATGACGATAAATCAAGGGTTGAGGTGGTGTCATTTCTTATATTTATAGGGATTTAAGAGGAAGGTTGAAATATACCTTCTTTTTTTATACCCATTTTAAGGAGGTGGTGCTAAAAAGTGTACTTTTTGAAACCACCAAAAAACGACTGATAAACAGTCCCGAAATATATGGACATCCCTTTATGGAACGTTCCAGTATTTATGTACACATTTTAAGACTAGTAAAGGAGCGTTAATCATGAAGAGATATGGTTATTATAATCCCAAAGGCAGATATCTTGATGAAGAGTCAAGTTCGATTTGGTTAAATGAGCAAGAGAATTGGTACATATTGGATTGTGGATGTGGTCTGCCAAATGGGAGGCTCGCGAGTATCTGTCTGGAAAACGGAGAGAGATTTTACACGTAAGGAGGAGATTTTTATCCACATATGTTATTTCAGATATTCGTGAGTTTATCTACATCCCCAAGTTCCCCGTCATATTAATAGTCGCCTGAAAACGGAATTCCCTGTCGTCGGTGAAAAATCCGTATAGACCATGATATTTTTCCATGACAGAAATCATGCTCTGTACGCCAATTCCGTGGCCGGGACGATATGATACAGGAATACCGTCTTTAAAGACAGGTGCATATTTTGGAGATGAGCAGTAGCTGTTTGCAATATTTATACATAGCTGTTCATTTTTTTCATAAATTTTTAAATTGATATAGCGTTGTTCAGTTTCAGAAATGTGTGTGCATGCATTGAGGGCATTTTCAAGAGCATTTGCAAGCAGGCTGCATAAATCTGCTATTTTAAATGAATCAAAATTTGATGCGGTGACATTAAAATTAACAGTTATGTTTTGGGCAGCAGCTTTGTCGGCATATGATGACAAAATCAGATTTATTGCTTCGTTGCTGCAATATCTGATAAAACGGCTGTTTTCAAGTCCGGTGCATATTTCATCAATGTAAGAGAGAGCCTGTGAAGTTTCGTTATTTTCAATACAGTTTTTTATAAAATTCATATGGTGACGCAGGTCATGTCTGTATATAGAAGACTGTTTTTGCGAAAAGGACAGCTGTTCTATTTCTTTTGCAGCTTGTGAAGTTGCCGTCGTGAGCAGCAGATTTTCGCGTTCAGCTTTATTTTTTTCATCAGAAAATTTTAACGACAACATTGATAATATAAAATAAAATACAACAATAAAACTGTCCATAAAATCTATGACAACAGCTCCGCCTGTATACAGCAAATCAGTGTATACAGTAAATGCGTATTCCAGAATATAATAAGCCAGAGGAAGCATGAAAAATAATAACAAAGCTTTCTTTGATTCATATTTCAGGCGGATTATGTACGGAGACATATATTTGATAACGAGAATCATAAGCGGAATTGTGACAAGAATGGAAACAGTATCAGAAACCAGAGTATTACCGTCAAAAAATGATGCTGCAAGAGTTCCAAACCATTTTCTTGGTGTGCATAAAAGATATGCGGCAAGAACTGAGGTTACGGAAATTAATATATTTTTGTGAAAATAAAAACATATTAATAAAATAAGCGGAATGTGTATAAGGAGAGGATAACATTTATAAAGAACTGTTTCACCGAGGACAAGATAGAAAACAGCCTGAATTAACGCAAATAAAATAAGTGTAATTATATAAAAGCTGCTGTATTTTTTCCAGCTTATATCTGCGAGACATAATGATACAACGATTCCGAAAATTAATACAAATATATAGTTGGTTATATTTAAAATGACAGAAATATCCATGTTTTCAGTCCTCCATCTGGAATGCGAGATAATGTCGTTTAATATCGGCAACTCTTCGTTGTGCAAGTGGAATTATAAGTGAATTCTGCATATAAATATCTGTGGCGTCAATGTGTCGTATATAATTCATATTTACGAGAAAAGAGCGATGGACAAGAATAAATTCATGGTTGTTTAAAAGAAATTCGCATACATTTGAAAATTTATCCGTACATTCGATTTTTTCATCGTTTTTTAAGTGATATATGACATGATGTTTTTGTGCTTCAACACATATAATATTTGATAACATAATTTTGTGTACACCAATATTGCTCTTTATTACAACATATTTTTCTTGTTCATATTTTCTTTTTTCGGCAATTTCGTTAATTGAATTTAAAAGACGATTTTTGTCAACAGGTTTTAATATGTAATCAGTTGCTTTGACACAGTAGCTTTCAACAGCGAATTCAGGTGAAGACGTAAGAAAAATAATATCGGAAGCTTTGTCAAAACTGCGTATTTCGGTTGCAAGATTCATACCGCTTAAGACGGGCATGACAATATCAAGAATATATATGTCGAATTTTTCTTTTTGTATAATAGAGGCAAGTTCTACACTGCTTCCGAATTTTGAAATATAAAGATCGTATTTTTTTTCTTCAAAATAGTTATTTAGTATTTCACAAATGTTATTAAGTTCCGCAATATCGTCATCACAAACAGCAATTTTCATATGTAATCTCCGTAAATCCCGGTATGTCAAAAATTCTTTAATTGTTAAAATACCGAATAATAACAACATTATAACCCGCACCGATAAAAAATTCTAGTCACTCTACGCATCGTCGATTGAAAAAATTCATTTAAAATCGTAAGATTTTCATATGATAATGCCGATGCAGATAAGAATTACGCAGATTGCGAAGAGGAAAAGCGGGAACTTGCATTATATAAGGAAGAGATTGAAAAATATAATATGAGAAGAAAAAAGTTACATAAAAGTATAACTATTATATGTGTTGCTGTCGGCATTGCACTGATAACATCAGGAATATATTTTTTAAAGAATCCATACATGCATACGTCTGAAGCCGTTCGCGGAAGTATTGACGGTCCCACAGCGGTTTATTTTGTGAAAAAACAGCCCGCAGTAGGAAGCGTCATATCCTGCATAACAGGAATTGTATGTATTGCGGCAGGAGTTGCCTTGACTGTAAAAGATACTCGTAATACATCAAAAATCAGATAACTTTATAGCCCATTTCTTTTATGGTGCGAATATCCTCATCCATTGAAATTCCTTTTACGGTCAGCATATTTCCCGTGATTGTCGCATTGGCACCTGATTTGAAACATGAAAATCCGCTGTCGGGAAGATAATTTCTGCCTGCGGCTAATCTTATATATTGTTTCGGAAGTATAAAACGATAGAGAGCGGTTATTCTTAAAATTTCTTCTTTTGTAAGCGGAGCAAAATCGCCCATAGGTGTGCCTTTTATTGGATTTAAAAGATTAATCGGCACTGATGTGACATCAAGGTCACGCAGCGTGAATGCCATGTCGATGCGGTCTTTCATTGTTTCACCGACACCGAAAATACCGCCGCTGCAAACTTCAAGCCCTGCTTTTTTTGCCGCAATTATTGTGGCGATTTTTTCGTCATATGTATGGCTTGTGCACAGGTACGGAAAATATCGTCTTGATGTCTCAAGGTTGTTATGTATTCTTACAACGCCTGCTTCTTTAAGTTTTTTGAATTGCTCTTCGCCCAGAAGACCGAAAGAGGTACAGACCGAAAGTTTAGTATCACGGCAGATTGCTTTGATTCCGCTGCATATTTTGTCAATGTCTTTGTCGCTTACGCGTTTTCCGGATGATACCAGACAGTAGTGGCGTATATCGTGAAGATTACGGAGCCTTGCGTGTCGTAAAAGAAGCTCCGGTGAAATCATTGCATGGGCTTTGACGGGAATCTTTGCACATGTTGACTGTGAACAGTAAACGCAATTTTCGGAACATTTTCCGCCTTTTACATTGACAACGGCACATATGTCAAAGTCATTTCCAAAAAATGTGTGCTGTATTTCATCGGCGGCTTTGCACAAATCATCAAGGTCTGCTTCGGAAAGAAACAAAGCATCGTCGATTGTAATTAACCCGCCTGATATTACTTTATCTTTTAAATCATTTATTGTCATAAAAATAACCTGCTTTCTGATAAAAATATTAACTGGTAAAACAATCATAATATAAAAAACATTAATAAATGATATTATAATCATAAAAATGTGTATTGTCAACGAAATGTAAACTATAATAAAATAAAGGTTGACAATAAAGAGGGCGTTTATTATACTTTCTTTAGACAAAATATATACGAGTGAGGTATAATAAAAATGGAAACACCAACAAAACCAGTAGCGGGTGCAAAACCTGCATTTACGACACAAAGCTTAGTCATGATGGCTATATTTGCTGCAATTTTATGTATTTCTGCATATATCAGCATACCGATTCCAGTTCCCGGAGCACCGCATATTACACTGCTTAACTTTGTAATTCTTCTTATTGCATTGTTATTTCCGCTTCAGCAGTCATTTTTTATCATTCTTGTATGGATGCTTCTCGGTGTGGTAGGACTTCCTGTATTTATCGGCGGCGGTGCCGGAACAGGTTATTTAATCGGACCATGGGGCGGTTATACTGCAACATTTATTCTCGTTGCTGTAATTCTTCCGCTTATCAGAGGTAAAAAATATAACCGTATAAGATATACACTTTCTGCTATTGCGGGTGCGTTGATTATTGACATTCTTGGAATGTTCTGGCTTATGGCACAGAATCATCTTAATTTACAGAGTGCATTTTTAATCGGATTTGTGCCGTTTATTCCGCTTGATTTGGTAAAATCAATAGTTGCGGCTCAGATAGTTCCCGCATTTAAAAATATTATTAAAAATTAACGGTTTTGTCAGTGCTTTCAAAAAACAAGTACGAGGCATAATTATGGATAATATTTATACAGTTATAAGAATTGACGAACCTGATTTCGGGTGCGAAGGTCTTCCTGACGGAGCGGTTTACAAAGACATTGTAAGAATTAAGGATAGTTCGGGCAATGAAAAGCAGCTTGAAATCGCGGATGCGTATTTATATGAAAATGATATTAACGAGGGGAACAGCGTGATTATATCGGATGGAAGTATTGTAAAGGTGTAAACTAAGCGGAACATGATTTATGGAGAAAACTTCATTTATCATGTTCCTTTTTTATTTACGCGTGTAACGAGCCAAAGTCCGTGCTTGCACGAGACCTTGGCGACTGCCGCGATAACTTGAGAAACTCGCGGAGCGTGTTTCTCATAGTTATGGGTCGTGATCCTGTTGAATCTGCGAAGCATGCGAAATGATTTGTGGCAATAAAATAAAAACTGTTTAAAAATTACAATATACTTGACAATATATGACTAAAGTGTAATTATATAGCTATAATATTTGTTTTGAAATGAGTACATTATGAATGAGAGGTGCAAAAGAATATGGGGATAAAAAATATTTCCGATAAAATCAGAGTAAGTAAAGACAGAATATTTTATAATATAAATATGCGTGATATAGATTATATTAGGGCATATAACAGTGAAACGCAGATTTTTGCCAAAGGTGAAACATTCAGGAGTGACGATTCACTTGTTGTAGTGGAAGAAATCCTTGATAAGTGTGTCTTTTTTAAAATATCAAGGTCTTATGTTGTGAATATACAACGAATTAAAGAGCTGGACGAGGCAGGACGACGTATAAAGATATACGATGAATTCATACCTGTGACAGCGAGAAAAATGAGTGCGTTAAAAAAGGCTTGTATTGAATATAAGCTTAACAGAGGGGAGAATTCTTAGAATCAGTCTAAAAATATCTTTTTAATAAATTCCCGGACAGTACAATAAAATAATAGTTTGAATTGTGTGAAAAATATACACAAAAAGAGTTATACCCCTCATTCACGGAGTTATCATTGAAAATAGTGTCGAATAATGTAATATAAAATCAGATAGTGCATTGTTTTAGGTCGTGATTGCGGAGGTGATAACAAATTAAAAATATGGGATGTTAATTAACAAAAATTCACAACTGTTTTTATGTGTTAGAAGGGAGGTTGTTATGATGAAGTTCAAAAATACGTTAATAATTTTTTTAGGTATTATAGCAATTATTTTTGCAGGCTGCAAAGAAAAAAAGGCAACACATGAATCGGGTGCTCTTGAGGAACCAAAAGTAGAAACATACGAAGAAAATGGGGTTAATTTTACAAGAGAAAGTTATATAGGATATGAGATAACATATCCCAGTTTAGATAAAAAAATAGTTGATAAAACTTTTATTCAATACGGCGACAATCAATATACATGTTATGGGTATGAGAAGCCTGCACACAGTGTTAATGAAACTTATAAAGGAGAGCCGTATCATTTATGGACATATCATAAATTATGGACATTACCTGATGACATAAGCAGGGAAAATTTATCTGATGTTACATATACTGTGTATAACAGAACCGGAACATTTGTAAAAGAATTGCAGACAAGTAAAGTTATCAAAAATGCACAGTTATCGGGAGGGTATAAATTAGACTCAAGTTGTACAGTTACATCAGATTATACGGGAGATTTATATTTGTGTATTGTGTCGGAATATTATGGCTTTGTTGAAAAGATGACAAGCGAAACAATGGAGTTGTCATTTGACCAAACAATAATAGGCGTAAACGCAAGGTATGCAGATGGAAGTACAGAAAATGCTTATTACAGCATTGAATATTATCCTGAAGGAAATAAAAAAGAACCATATAAAATCTACTATATATACCGCCTTACATTAGAAGAATAAAATGAGTACAAACAGAAGATATACGTTGGCAGTTTGGGAGGTTGTTATGATGAAGTTCAAAAATACGTTAATAATTTTATTAGGTATTATAGCAATTATTTTTGCGGGCTGCAAAGAAAAAAAGGCAACACATGAATCGGGGATTATAGCAGAACCTCAGAAATCAGAAACATATGAAGAGAATGGAATATCATATAAGAAAGAAAAATATTTGAGTTATGAGATAACATATCCTGTTTTAAATAAAAATATAAAAGATAAGTCATTTGTGCAATATATTGATTATCAGTGTTATTGGTGTGGATATAACAGACCGACAAGTGACCCGAGCGATTCTTATAAAGGTGAACCATACGATTTGCAAATATATCATAAAGAGTGGGAACTTCCGGCAGATATAGAAAAGCAAAATATCAGTGAAATAACATATACAGTGTATAACAAACCGGGAACATTTGTAAATGAATATCAGCAGGCAAAAATTGTAAGACAAGCTCAGTTAAACGGAGGATATAACCCGTCACCATACATTACAATTAGCGGAGACTGTAACGATATAGTATATCTTGCCGTGATTGCAGAGTATTATGGTAGGGCAGATGACCATGAGAATTCATCTATATTATATCAGAATTCATTTAACGATACAATAATAGGGGTTAAGGTAAAGTATAATGATGAAAGTGTAAAAGAAGCATATTATATTTTGGAATTTAACGAAAATATGCCACCAAAAGAGTCGGACAAAATGTTTATATTATACCGCCTTACATTAGAAGAATAAAAACAGTAAACGGAGGGATGCGTATGACAAAAAAATTAATAGCTGTTGTAATGATTATTTGTATTGGAATAACGGCTTTGACGGGGTGCGGTAAAAAAACAGTATCTAAAGCTGTTTTAAAAAATGATATGGAAAAAACAGAGATTAATGATATAGGCGTGTCAAAAGATGATTCGCAGCCGTATTGGGGTACATATGTGCACACATTTGCGGCGGCTGATGGCGGATATTATTATATAGGTAAATGGAATAACGCTTTTTTCCTGTTGTTTTTTGATAAAGATACCAAGGAATGTTATCCTGTGTGCGGGAAAGCGGATTGCACACATGATAATATGGAATGTAATGCCTATGTTGGGGACCAGTATTCAAAGAACAGACAGACAACAACATATTATTTGGACAGTGCGGTTTATTATTACAAAGATAATGTATATCTTCTTGATACGAATGGGTATCTTGTAAGATTTTCAACTGATGGAAGTACAAGGGAAAAAATAGCCGTTGTATATGCGTATGGTGGTGAGAGCGGAACAAATCTCGTGTTCCATGATGATTATGTGTATGTATACAATCTGCTTGGACATTTGGGAAATGAAGAAGAGGCTGTAGAGACAATAAAGCGTTATTCGCTTGATGGTAAAAAAGAAGAGACAGTTCTGGAATATACAGGTACAGGTGCCGCAATAACAAGGGCAAAAAGCTATGGGGAAAGACTTTACTTTCTTATAGAAACAGCGACAATGAGTAAAGATGAACAAGCAAATACGGTAATTATGAACAGCAGATACAACAGTCTTTATGCGTATGATTATAAGACCGGAACAGCAGGCAAAGTATTAGAAGGCAGTATAACAGATTATTGTATAGATGAAGTTTCAGGGAATATTTATTATTATGAATATAATGACGGCATGTATTGCTATAACGTAAAATCAAAAGAAAAAAATAAAATTTTTGATGGAAGCGAAGAAACCAGAAAAATGGAACTCTCTTTTGATGGAAAATATGTATATGCAGATAATCGTTTCTGGTCGATTGAAGCCGCAAGAAGTTACCAGACATATGACAGAAAATGTGTCGTATATTCAACAGATGGCAAGCTTATAAATACAATTAGCTGCAAAGGTGAAACATTTGCATTTTTTGGAGATGAGGATTATATGTTTGCGGAGGTTGAATTTGAGGAAAAAAGCTCAAGCGGTTCAAAGAGCGGACTTGCTTATATTAAAAAAGACGATATGGGTAAAGAATGTAAGTGGACAGAACTTAAATAATAAAAATGTCGTGTTATGGGGGTGAAGTATGCAGGAATATAAAAGGATATTAACTAAAAAATTAATTATAACAGTTATATTGTGTATGCTTCTTAATATAGCACTTTTTTTGTACGGCCAGCTTGAAGGACGAAATATTAATGATGTAATATCCGACAGCAGGCAGTATTCCGATTTAATCAGCCGTTTGAAAACGCAGAGAGAAGAATCGGATTTTGAGGGAATGTTTGAAGATGTTACACAGATTATAAAACAGGATAAAGAAGATGGTAAAGAATCATCGGCATCACTTGTAAGACTGAGAAAGAAACTTAAATATTTATCGGGTTTTACAAGTCAGGTAAACGAATGTCTTCAACAGGCGGAACAGATGCGTGGAAAGAAGCTGTTTTCAAATAAAAAAAGTTATTCATATAACAATATCTTAAAGACGGCTGAGGATTATAGCAGGATAGCTGATGTTAAGGTTGTGCTTGTGAATGATATGTGCATTGAAAAGACAATAGAATATAAATATACATATTATTTGCTGGCTGTATGTATGATTGTGATGATATATGAGTGCTTTAAGGAACGTGATAACGGCATGTGGCAGATAGTTCACAGTTCAAAAAGCGGACGTATGATACTTGCGTTGAAAAGATTTATATTTGTGTGGATATATGCGTTTGTGCTTACATTCATATATTTTGTATCAACAGTTATTGTATCTGTTTTGTTATACGGAGTATCCGGAATATGGAAAGCACCTGTTCAGTCGATAGAGACGATGAGCGGATTTACAATAAAATGCAATATGACGGCATATATGTGTCTGCTCTGTTTAATTGCATCGTTTATACTTGCAATGTTTGGAAGTATAATTTTGGCGTTATTTACTGTTATAAGAAACAGAAATGTTGTACTTATAGGCAGTGTAATATTTGCGGGAGCCGAGTATCTGCTTTATAAAAATATAAGTTTGCAGAGCCGTATAAGTTTTCTGAGAGTGGTTAATATTATTAATTTTTTTGATATTAATACTCTTTTGGCGAAATATGCAAATTGGGGATTTAAAACATTTGTTGTCTCATCAAAAGTTTTAATTATAACCGGAATGGCAGTTGTAACAATAATAATGTCTGTGGCGGCACTTATAAAGAGTGTTACATTGAGACCATTCGGAGCACAAAATGTGCTAAAAAAATTGTTTAATAAAGCGGGAGAGTTATATCAGAGAATATTTGCGTTATATCCGCCTGTGATTAAAGAAACGCATAAACTGATATTTACGGGAAAAGGATTTTTTGTAATTGCAATAGGACTTGTTCTTACATTATATATATGCGGTTCAGGGAAAATGGTATTTTCCGAGTCACAAAAGGAATATGATAATATATATATTCAAAAAGGCGGAGAAGATTATTCACAGCTAAAGAGTGAGATTGACGAACTTAACAGCAGGTATGACAGTATTCAGATACAGCTTAAAGATATGCAGGAGGCATATAAAAACCGGGAAGTTTCGGATGACGAATTTCTTTATGCTGTAAATGCGGCACAGACGTTAAAATATGCAATTCAGAATAAAGAAGAATTAATAAATAAAATAGATTATCTTGCAAATATAGAAAATCAATATAATAAAAAAGGATGGCTTATCTCTGACAGGGGATATGAGCAGTTTTTTGGAAAGTATGGCAGACTTAGGGAATGTGTACTTGTCGGACTTATGGCTGCAATAATATTTATTGTGGTTTCAAGAGGGGCAGAAATACGATATTCGACGGGTATGAATATTATTGAGAATACATCGGCAGAGGGAAGAAAAAAACTTGCTTTAAAGCGGGATTTTGCAGCTATTATTTTTTCTGCGGCGGTTGTACTTATATTAAGTATAGTTGATTTGGGATTTTTAAGCCGAATGTATAATCTGACGTATAAAAATGCTCCGCTTGTGAGTCTTTCATTTATCGGGGATTATCTTGGAAAAGGAATCGGCAGAAATGCTGTCATACAAAAAATTATATTGTCATCAAGTATAGCAGGATTTCTTATTATAAGAATTGTATTGAGAATAATAACAGGATTTGTTGTTACGGCAGCGGCTTTATTGTCGGGAACTTTTGCCGCCAGAAAGAAAAATGCAGCAGTGGTTCCTATTGTAATGGCTGTAGTTGTATTGATTACAGTATTTATTTTTAACGGACTTGCAATATTTTAAATATTGTAATTATTTATGAAGTGTAAACTAAAAATCTTTTTGTCATATATTATAGTATAACCGAATATATGAAAGGAAACTATTGAATATGGCAAGATTTACAAATCAGGCACAACTTCGTTACGGCAATGCTGTTACAAATTCCAATATAGCGGTATGAGAAATTCTGGAGGTGCTCTCGGCTACAAAAACGGCAGTGAGAAATACCTACGGACAGAGTGGTACAGTTACGTATATTGTCAGTATTGTAAATTCGGGAACAACTCCGATTACAGGTATTTCAGTAACTGATAATCTTGGAGAATATACATTTGGAACAACAACACTTGTTCCACTTACGTATATTGACGGAACTGTAAAATATTATGTAAATGGTGTATTACAGCCATCAGCTGTTGTTACAGCCGGACCGCCACTTGTAGTGTCAGGAATAACGGTTCCGGCAGGAGGCAGTGTTACAGTTGTATATGAGGCAGCAGTTAATGAATTTGCACCACTTGATACAACCTCAGTTATAAATAATACAGCAATTGTTGCCGGAACAGGCATAACACCTATTACAGCTGAAGAAGAAATAACTGTAGAAAGTACGCCGGTTCTTACAATTACTAAATCTGTAAGTCCTGTTCCTGTTACGGAAAACGGCACCCTGACATATACATTTTTAATACAAAATTCCGGTAACGTGGCAGCAGATGCTTCTACGGGAGTTGTGGTTACAGACGTGTTTGACCCTGTGCTGTCAAATATTTCCGTTATGTTTAATCAGACAGCATGGAGTTCACCTTCCAATTATTCTTATAATGAAACCACGGGAGCGTTTGCAACCAATTCGGGTCAGATAACGGTTCCTGCGGCGACATTTACACGGGACGAAGTAACGGGCGTGTGGAATATAAGTCCGGGAATAAGCACTTTGGTGGTAACAGGTACTATTTAATATATCAAGAATTAGAAAAGTATAGAATGGGCGAGGGCTGTAACGGCAATCGCCTGTTTTTTTTATGTTTATGTCGAAAAGTCTATTGACACAGCCGCAAAAAGGGAGTACACATTTGTTGAGAAAAGACGAAATGAGGAAAAATATATGAAGTACGTAAAGCAGTTTCTTATCATTATAGGAATATCGCTTGCCGGCGAAATATTAAAATATATTCTGCCGCTTCCGATTCCTGCAAGCATTTATGGAATGGCAATTCTTTTCATTGCACTTTTAACAGGTATAATTAAGTTGAAAGATGTACGTGAGACAGGAAAGTTTCTTATTGAAATTATGCCTCTTATGTTCATTCCTGCCGGTGTGGGACTTATGTCATCATGGGGCGTGTTAAAGCCTCTTCTTGTACCGGTCAGTGTTATAACAGTTGTTTCACTTGTTGTAGTTATGGCAGCAGGCGGTCTTGTGTCACAGGCAGTTATCAGAATTACAAGAAAGAAAAATGGAGAGAATTATGATGAATGAATTTTTTATTAACTCAGCATTCGCAGGGGTTACAATAAGCCTTGTTTCATATATGCTTGGCATGTATCTGAAGAAAAGGTTTAAACTTGGAATATTTAATCCGCTTCTTATAGCAATTGCAGTTACAATGGTAATATTATTTGCACTTAACGTTGATTATGATACATATAATACGGGAGCAAAATATCTTAGCTGGCTTTTGACACCATCAACAGTGTGCCTTGCAATACCGCTTTATGAGCAGATATCACTTCTTAAAAAGAATTTTGCGGCAGTTGCGGCAGGAATTGTTGCCGGAGTGCTTGCCAGCCTTTTATCAATATTTATTATGGCAAAGCTTTTTGGACTTGGCCATACCGAGTATGTGACACTTCTTCCAAAGTCAATAACAACAGCAATCGGTATGGGTGTCTCTGAAGAACTTGGTGGTTACGTTACAATTACAGTTGCAGTAATAGTTATCACTGGTGTAATTGGAAATATATTTGCAGAACTTATCTGTAAAATATTCAGAATAAATGAACCAATAGCTAAGGGAATTGCAATTGGTTCAGCTTCACATGCAATAGGAACAGCAAAAGCTATGGAAATGGGTGAAATTGAGGGTGCAATGAGCAGTCTTTCAATAGCTGTTGCTGGAATTCTTACAGTATTTGGGGCAACACTTTTCAGTAATTTTATGTAATTGGAGGTTTTTGGCTATGATTATTACAATCGCAAGAGAATGTGGATGCTATGGTGATTTGATTGGAGAAAAGCTGGGAGAAAAACTTGGAATTCCTGTATACGATAAAAAGTCCGTAACACAGATGGCAAAAGAGGCTGGAATTTATAGCAAATATCCAAATTTCTTTTCGGAGAAACAGGCAAATGAGTTTCTTGCTGCAATTATATCGGATGAGTGTGAGACAGTGAAAGATACTCCCAGGAAAGCACTTAGTGCTGTAATAAAAGATGAATCATTTCTTTTAATAGGCAGATGTGGTAATTTTGCATATGGCACAGGCCATAATGTTTTAAGAATATTTTTAAGTGGAAACAGACAGATACGCGTTGGAAATATTATGAAAAAACACAATGTGAATGTGCGTGAAGCAGAAAAAACGGTTGATTCGACAGATGAGAGAAGAGCAGCATATCATAAGTATTATACAGATGAGACATGGGGATATGCGGGCAATTATGATTTGTGTCTTGATGCATGCAGACTTGGAGTAGACGGAGTTATAGATATAGTGTTACAATATATTAAAAAGACCGGAATGGAGAAAGATTAGCATGAGCTATAAACTTGCGATATTTGATTTGGACGGAACGCTCCTCAATACAATAAGAGATCTTGCAGATAGTGTAAATTATGCACTTGAAAAAAATGGTTTTCCCAAAAGAACGCTTGAAGAAGTAACAAAATTCGTAGGTAACGGAATACGGAAACTGATTGTGCGTGCTGTTCCAAAAGGAACAGATGAGCACATGACAGATGTTGTGTTTGAAGATTTCAAGGAATATTATGGAAAACATTGTGCTGATAAGACAGAAAAATATCCGGGAATTGATTATGTATTGGATTCGCTTCACAAAGAAAGATGCAGGACAGCAGTTATATCAAACAAGGCTGATTATGCAGTAAAAATATTGTGTGATGATTTTTTCCCGGGTAAATTTGATGCTGTATATGGTGAGCGTGAAAGCATGGGAATCAAAAAAAAGCCTGACCCGCAGGCGGTTCTTGCTGTTCTTGACGAATTTAAAACAGACAGAAAAGATGCGGTTTATATCGGTGATTCCGAAGTTGATATTGCAACAGCAAAAAATGCAGGAGTTGATGGAATAATAGTTTCGTGGGGATTCCGTGAAAAGGAAATTCTGATTCAGAACGGAGCGGAATGTATAGTAGATACATCACAGGAACTTGTCGATAAAATACTTGGATGATACAAATATAATTATAATCACGGAGAGTGAAAATATGGATACAAGAACAATTTTGCGAAAAGTAAAAGATGGAAGTCTTTCTATAGAGGAGGCGGAACTTGCGTTTGGAAGACAGCCATATGAAGAGTTAGGATACGCCAAACTTGATGAAAACAGGAAAGTACGCCAGGGATTTCCAGAGGTTATATATTGCAGTAACAAACCTGATGATTATCTTGTATCTATTTATTGTAAAATGTTTGAAGAAAATGGCGAAGTGTTTGGCACAAGAGCTTCAATACATCAGTATGAAATAGTAAAGAAGAAACTTCCACAGGTTCAGTATGATGAGGTTTCCAAAATATTAAAGATAGAAAAAACAGACAAAAAGCTGACTGGAAGAATTGCTGTGTGCAGTGCTGGAACAGCTGATATTCCGGTTGCAGAAGAAGCAGCACAGACAGCAGAATTTTTTGGAACATACGTTGACAGAATCTATGATGTAGGAGTAAGCGGTCTTCACAGACTGTTGTCAAAGATGGAAGTTATACAGAAAGCAAATTGTGTTGTTGCCGTTGCCGGAATGGAAGGAGCTTTGGCAAGCGTTCTTGGTGGTCTTGTAAAAAATCCGGTTATTGCTGTGCCTACGTCGGTCGGTTACGGTGCAAGCATGGGTGGTCTTTCGGCACTTCTTACAATGATTAATTCGTGTGCCAACGGTGTTACAGTTGTAAACATTGATAATGGATTTGGTGCAGGATATGTTGCAACACAGATTAACAGACTTGCGGGAGGAAAATAATTTGGCAAAAAAGAAAATATTATATTGGGAATGTAGTTCAGGAATCAGCGGGGATATGGCAGTTGCATCGCTTCTCGATGCAGGTGCAGACGAAAAAGTGCTGCTTGAAGTATTAAAAACAATTCCTGCACATGGGTTTGATATAAAAATAGGCAGAGTAAGCAAGTCAGGTCTTGACTGCTGTGATTTTAATGTTGTGCTTGATAAAGATCATGAAAATCATGACCATGATATGGAGTATCTTTTCGGACATGACCATACACATTTACAAGAAGATACACATCATCATGCCCATGAACATGTTCACGAGGATGGGCATACGCATGAACATCATCATGAGCATAGAAATTTATCTGATGTTATTGCTATAATAGATAAAACTCATATGACAGAAAATGCAAGAGCACTGGCTGTAAAGATATTTACAATTCTGGCACAGGCTGAAGCAAAAGCACATGGAACAGACATAAATCATGTCCATTTTCATGAGGTCGGGGCAATAGACTCGATTGCTGATATAATTGCGGTGTCAGTATGCCTTGATAATCTGGCAGTTGCCGAGGTATGCATACCATCGATGAATGAGGGCTGTGGAACTGTACGCTGCCAGCACGGAATACTTCCGGTACCGGTGCCGGCTGTTGCCAATATAATTGCAGAGTATGGAATTGCAGTTAATCAGATGGATATAAAAGGTGAATTTATAACACCGACAGGTGCGGCGGTTGCAGCTGCGGTAAGAACTACAGACAGGCTTCCGGATAAGTATATAATCAAAAAAATCGGTATCGGTGCGGGGAAACGTACATACGAAAGACCAAGCATTTTGAGGGCGATGATTATAGAGACCGACGCAGAATCAGAGCGTGGCAAAGCCAATAACGGCTGTGAAGAGGCAGATTATATATATAAACTTGAGAGCAATATAGACGACTGCACAGGTGAAATACTGGGCTATGTCATGGACCGTCTTTATAATGCCGGTGCGAGGGAAGTTAATTACATGCCTGTTTTTATGAAGAAGAACAGACCGGGATGGCTTATTACGGTTATCTGCAAAGAGGAAAATATTAAAACTCTAGAAAATATAATATTTGCAGAGACAACAACTATAGGAATCCGCAGGCAGAAAATGGAGAGGACAATTTTAAAAAGAGAAATATCCGAGATTGCCACACCGCTTGGAAATGCGGTTGTCAAGGTATGCGATTCCGGTGATTCAAAAGTATTTTATCCGGAATACGAAAGTGCGGCAGCTATTGCCAAAAAAAATAATGTGCCGCTTAAAGAAGTATATGATATTATAAAGAGAGAAATTAATTCAGGAGGACAATGTGGTAAAAAAGAAAAAGACTGAGACAAGCTGTGATTTTTGTAATAATCTTGTTTATGATGATGAAATTGAATCATACGTGTGTGACGTAAACATGGACGAGGACGATTATGCAAGATTTTTAAGTTCAAGCAGAACATATTGTCCGTATTATCAGAGCAATGACGAGTACAAGATTGTACGTCATCAGATGTAAACGCAGACACGAAACGGAGAATTATTATGGAAGAGAAAAAATATGCAGTGCTAATTGACGGGGATAACATTTCGTCGAAATATCTGGACAGTATTTTGAATGAAATGACAAAATATGGTATTGCAACATATAAAAGAATATATTGTGATTTTACAAGCCAGCAGTCATCAAAATGGCGGAGACTTGTAAGGGATAGCGGAATTCAGGCAATGCAGCAGTTTGCTAATACTGTCGGCAAGAATGCGACTGATTCGACACTGATAATTGACGCCATGGATATTCTGTATACAGGAAATGTAGATGGATTCTGTATTGTGTCAAGTGATGGGGATTTTACTAGACTTGCAATAAGGCTGAAAGAGTCGGGAATGGATGTAATCGGAATGGGAGAGAGTAAAACTCCGAGATCATTCCGTGCGGCTTGTACGGTATTTACAGATTTGGAAATACTTTATGAGGCAGAGTCGGAAGATGATGAAATCAGTACAAAAGGCAAGAAGGCTGCAGTTAAGCATAATGTTGTAAAGGTTTCGGAGATTGAAAATGTAATTATTGAGATAATTAACGAAAATAACAACAAAGGCAGGAGAACAGGGCTTGGAGAAATTGGAAGCCGCATACAGAAAAAATATAATGACTTTGATGTCAGACAGTATGGTTACAGTTCACTTTCTACATTTATAGACGAAATTGACAGCTTTGTGTTGATAAAAGAAAACAATACTGTCCATGTGGCATTAAAAGAAGACAATGATGTCAAAGAAAAAGTAGTTCAGTTTGCAAAAGAGTATGTAAAAAAAGCCGGAAAAAACGGCATAGATTTAGGTGCTCTCGGACAGAAAATACATGGAAAATATCCTAACTTTAAGGTTAAAGAATACGGTTATTCTACACTTCAGAAGTTCATTTCGGGAATAAACATATTCAGGATAGAGTCCGATGAAGATAACAGAAAAGTAATATTTCTAAAGGAAAAGTAATAAATAAAACATTAAAGGAAAGAGGTTAAATATTATGAACAAAATAGCAAGTTTTACAGTTAATCATCTGAATCTGCTTCCGGGTGTATACGTTTCAAGACGTGATTACATCGGAAGTGAAGTTGTGACAACATTTGATTTACGTTTTACAAGACCAAATCTTGAGCCACCTATGGATAATCCGGGAATTCATTCAATAGAACATCTTGTTGCTACATTTTTAAGAAACCACCCTGTATGGAGTGAAAAGACAATATATTTTGGACCTATGGGCTGCCGTACAGGATTTTATGTAATATTTGCAGGGGAGCTTAACTCTGAAGATATTCTTGATGTATTGAGAGAAGCCGCTGATTTCGTGCTTTCTTATAAGGGTGAGATTCCAGGATATTCTCCGAGGGATTGTGGTAATTATCTTGATAATAACCTCAAACTTGCACAGATTTACATGGACAAGTTCAAGAGAGAAGTTCTTGATAATCCGACACCTGACAGACTTACTTATCCGGAATAATCAGTCAGAAAAAATAATTAATTATAAACAATACAAAAGGACTTCGCGGATTAATCTGCGAAGTCCTTTTTGGAAGACAAAAATTTATTTAACTCTGATGAGAATTAAACCTCGAATAATAAATCGCCATATGAAGGGAATGGCCAGAATTCCTTGTCAACAATCATTTCAAGCTTGTCAGCAGGAGCTCTCAATTCATCCATTGCAACCTTAACAACATCTCTGAAATATGTTGCCTGTTCTTTACCTTCAGTAATATCAGAAGCCTTTTCAGTAACTTCTGTAAGCTTTTTCAAAGCAGCCTTCATTTCTTTTAAGTATTTAGTAACCTCATCAAGAAGTTCTTTCTGTGTAGAACTGTCAACACCAGCTTCACTTACTGCGATAACTGAATTAGCAAGCTCTGTTGTATATGAAACAACAGCTGGGATAATGTGCTTGCTTGCAATATCAATCATAGACTTAGCTTCAATATTGATAGCCTTAGCGTAAGCTTCGTACTTGATTTCGGCTCTTGATCTTAATTCTGACTCTGTAAATACACCAAATGATTCAAAGAGCTTAATAGCCTTAGGTGCTGTAAGAGCTGGAACAGCATCAACCATGGATTTGATATTTGGAAGACCTCTTCTTTCGGCTTCTTCAACCCATTCATCAGAATAACCATTTCCGTTAAATACGATTCTGTGATGTTCTGTGAAGAGTTTCTTAATCATATCATGGCAAGCCATGTCAAAGTTGTCAGCCTTTTCAAGTTCATCAGCAATTTCCCTGAAGCTTTCTGCAACAATTGTATTTAATACAACATTTGCAGGAGCGATTGAATCAGAAGAACCAACCATACGGAATTCAAACTTGTTACCTGTGAAAGCGAATGGTGATGTTCTGTTTCTGTCTGTAGCATCTTTATTTAAATCAGGAAGTGTAGAAGCACCAGTCTTTAATTTGCCCTTCTGTATTGAGTTAGTAGCATCACCTTTGTCGATAAGCTGCATAACTACGTCCTCTAACTGCTCGCCAAGGAACATAGAAATGATTGCTGGAGGAGCTTCGTTAGCACCAAGTCTGTGATCGTTACCAACGTCAGAAGCGGATTCACGAAGAAGGTCTGCGTGTGTGTCAACTGCCTTCATTACGGCACCAAGTACAAGAAGGAACTGGATGTTTTCGTGAGGAGTTTTACCCGGGTCTAAGAGATTAATGCCATCATCTGTTGTGATTGACCAATTGTTGTGCTTACCTGAACCGTTAACACCTGCGAATGGCTTCTCATGGAGAAGACATACAAGATTGTGGCGATAAGCAACTTTCTTTAATACTTCCATTGTAAGCTGGTTGTTATCTGTAGCTGTATTGCACTGTGCATAGATTGGAGCAAGCTCATGCTGTGCAGGAGCAACTTCGTTATGCTGTGTCTTTGCTGAAACACCCATTTTCCAGAGTTCCTTGTTGACATCCTTCATGAATGCACCGATTCTTTCACGGATAGCACCGAAGTAATGGTCATCAAGTTCCTGACCCTTAGGAGGCATGGCACCGAATAATGTACGGCCTGCGAAGATTAAATCTTTTCTCTGTAAATACTTTTCTCTGTCTACGATGAAGTATTCCTGTTCAGCACCGACAGAAGGTGTAACCTTCTTAGAATGTGTGTTGCCGAATAATTTTAAAATACGTAATGACTGTTCATTAATAGCATCCATTGAACGAAGAAGCGGAGTCTTCTGGTCAAGTGCCTCGCCTGTATAAGAACAAAAAGCGGTAGGAATACAAAGTGTAGCACCTGTAGCATCTTCACGGACAAAAGCCGGTGAAGTGCAGTCCCATGCTGTATAGCCTCTTGCTTCAAATGTTGCACGAAGTCCGCCTGAAGGGAATGAAGAGGCATCCGGTTCACCTTTGATTAATTCTTTGCCGGAAAATTCCATCAGAACTTTTCCGTTTTCCTTTGGTGCTGAAATGAAAGAGTCGTGCTTTTCAGCAGTTGTTCCTGTCAATGGCTGGAACCAGTGTGTATAATGTGTAGCACCCTTTTCAATCGCCCAGTCCTTCATTGCATTTGCAATCACATCGGCATCTGTTAAAGATAATTCCTGAACGCCTGTCATAGCTAATTTGAGGTTTTTGTAGACATTCTTTGGTAAACGCTCCTTCATGACAGTATCGTTAAATACATTTTCACCAAAGATGTCAGCTACGTTAAATTTTTCACTCATAACTTTGTCTTCCTTCCTTTTATTATGTTAATATATTAATAGTAAAATCAAAAAAGGCATTCCAATTTATATGCAGATAAATATGGAACACCTTTGTTCTACTATTTAATTATCGACAGCACTTTGTTTGTTTGCTCTCTGTCTTTAAATAAAATAACGCAAAATGTCTAAGAATGCAAGTTCTTTTTTGTATTTTATTTAAAAATTAAATTAAAAGCACAAAGAATGTCAAAAATCAGTAGGTTAATAAGGCTTCTCCCACATAAGCACCCTGAACGATAAAACGCTTCGAACCGTCAGAGGTACAGGTAGAAAGTGTTACAACCTGCGAAACATCATCAACAGAAACACCGGTATTATAAATTGAAAGTGCTTTCATGGATCTGGCATAATCCTGCAATCCGGAAAGCGTTGAAAAATTAAAGGTGTACGTATCACTGACAGGTTCACTGATATATGCACTGAAAATGCGGTACTGCATGATTTTATTTTCAGTGTAAATATAAAACATGTCGTGGCCTTCCGTATAATAGAAGCTTTCATCATCATAGCGGGAAAGCTTTCCAAACATACTGCCGTTGTGCATATTGTGTCCGTAAATAATGACGTTGGTAGCGGAAAGTCCGCCGGTAATCCGGTAATCCTCAAAAAGACAGCCGTTTTTATTAGCGGTCTTATTAAAGGTGTGGGTCAAATAAAAATCATTATCTGTAGACTGGACCATCGGAAGCCGTACATCAATTGAAGGAATGTAAAGATAGCCAAGTCCTTCGGAATTGATGGAGAGCAGCTGCTTATGGTCATATACAAACGGAATTTCGACTTCTTCATCGTCAAGCGTGACAGAAGTTGGTGTGTCTGTATCTAATACCTGATTTTGAATGGTATCATAAATATCATTGCCTTTTTTGTATTCCCAGAAAATCTGAAACAACATAAAAGCAGAATAGCAAAAGACACATATTGCCGCAATCAAAATAATGCGCCGTAAAATAGACGGCTTTGCGGCAACGTCCGCATTTACAGAATCTGAACCGTCAGTGTCCGTAAATGTCTTTTTACCGGAAGATTCCGGAGAAGATGTCTCCTCTCCGGAATGCTCATCTTTTGATAAATCTGCTAAAACGTCTTCGGATTTTTCATTGGAAGTTATCTGTTCTTTATCGTTGTTCATGCTGTATTACCGGAATCAGGCCTTATTTGCAGAACCGAATAATTCGATTTTTTCACGGACAGTTTCTTTGATTGCATCACAGCCAGGTGCAAGAAGCTTTCTCGGGTCAAATCCCTTGCCTTCAAGGTCTTTTCCTGCTTCGATGTACTTTCTTACGGCAGCAGCGAAAGCAAGCTGGCATTCTGTATTGACATTAATCTTTGCAACGCCTAAAGAAATGGCTTTCTTAATCATATCTTCAGGAATTCCTGTACCACCGTGGAGAACGAGCGGCATATCACCGACCTTTTCCTTTACGGCAGCCAGTGTTTCAAAGCTAAGACCCGGCCAGTTGGCAGGATATTTGCCGTGGATGTTACCGATTCCGGCAGCAAGCATTGTAACACCAAGGTCTGCAATTGACTTGCATTCATTCGGGTCAGCACACTCACCCATACCGATAACACCGTCTTCTTCACCGCCGATTGCACCGACTTCCGCTTCAAGGGAAAGCCCCTTTTCATTACAGATTTTTACAAGCTCTGTTGTTTTTTCAACATTTTCTGCGATTGGGTAGTGGGAACCGTCAAACATAATAGAAGTAAAACCAGCCTTGATGCAGTCATAGCACTGATCATAAGTACCATGGTCGAGGTGCAGAGCAACCGGAACGGTAATGCCCAGGGTTTCATCCATTGCCTTTACCATTGCAGCAACGGTCTTGAAACCGGTCATGTACTTACCAGCACCACCAGAAACGCCCAAGATAACTGGGGACTGGAGCTTTTCAGCTGTGTTCAGGATTGCCTTTGTCCATTCCAAATTGTTGATGTTGAACTGGCCGACTGCATACTTGCCGTCTCTTGCCTTTTCCATCATATCCTTTGCAGATACTAACATAATTCAACTTCCTCCTATAAAGTGTTTGCGTGTCAGACAGACACGTGATTACAATGAAGACCGTTCCATTTCTGGCGGTATCTG
>ERZ772851.876-NODE-876-length-32961-cov-11.136328_pt1 | contig 32961 bp, 20 predicted proteins | sample MGYA00512137_ERZ772851 | MGnify/ENA primary metagenome ERZ772851 (study PRJEB29015, sample SAMEA2737663) | human gut metagenome | biome: human gut; feature: human-associated habitat; material: faeces | place: China | collected 2012 ... | reverse complement strand
GCGAAGCGTCCCTGCCAGTAACTTCGCGCGTCCTCAGACGCGCCCCCAAGCTGCTCATTCGACCAACTGTGCTGTGTCGCGCCAAATGGGCGCGACCAAACTGCCTGTCTTTCAGATGTAGCTGGTCTTTTCCGTAAGCAGGGGAATTCGCCTCTGCGGAGGCGAGTCGGGGGCTTTGCGGTCGCCCCCGACACCCCTTCGCAGCGCACACCCATGCAGCTTGACCGTTATCGTTGGTTGGGAGAACCGGAATTGTCCCCCATCTGCGCCACAATCCTCTCCACATGCCGACGCGCCTGATTCGCAAACTGCTCCGCCTGCTCCGGGGACTGCGGCGCGTCGCCCATCAGCCCGACAAATTGGCTGACCTTCAAGCCCAGCGCTTCCTGCATCACCGCGTCCGAACCCTGCGGCGCAACGAGGTAGTAGCACAGGAGAGAATCCTCCTGCCCCATGCGGTGCGCGCGGTCCTCCGCCTGTGAATGCACTGCTGGCGACCAGTCCAGTTCGCCAAAGACTACGCACGTCGCGCGCTGGAGATTGAGACCGCTTGCCGCGCGTAGGCTGATGCACAGCACGTCCGTCCGCCCGGATTGGAAGCGGTCAACCGCGTTCATTTTCGCCTGCGTCGTCTCCCGTCCGGTGATGAACCCCGGCGAAAACGCCTTCAATTCCTGCTTGTAGATGTCCATCACCTGATGGTGGTGTGCAAACAGCAGCACTTTTTCGCCGCCGTCCAGCAGCGCGCGCACAAATTGGCACACATACGGCGCTTTCGCCACGCCCGTGGCCTGCCGCGCGTGCTGGCTGATGGATTCCTCCAGCATTGCCCGCTCCTGCGCCGAAAGCTGGTCGTCCTGTTTCCAGCGCAGCACGTCGCGCATCACGGGCGCCATCAGCTGGGCGTATACCTTGTCGTTCCAGTCCAGCTCCTGCACCAGCCGGCGCTTCGGCGGCAGCTCGCGCAGCACCTCCTGCTTCGTCCGGCGGAGCATCAGCCCCTCCCGCCGCAGGTACGCGCCGAGCAAATCGGGCTTCAGCACAAGCTGATTGCCGTAGCCGCTGCACCACTCGCGCGAGAACGACTCCCAGTCGCCTAAGAAGTGGTAGTCGAGAATGTTGATGACGTTCCAGATTTCGCCGCCGCGGTTGTAAATCGGCGTGCCGGACAGCCCGATAACGCGCTCGCAGCTTTCCGACAGCAGCGACGCGGCGGAGTACTTTTCCGTCCCCGCGTGGCGAAGCTCCTGGATTTCGTCGAAGATGACCGAACGAAAAGGCAGCGTCGGCAGCACGCTCTTCCACCCGCGCAGAAGCAGATAGTGCATGATGTACACGTCCGCTTCCGGCAGGTCGTAGGGCTTCAGCCCACGGATAGTGTGCACGCGCGGCGCTTTGCCGTCCACCCGCAGGAAACGCAGCGTTTCCTCCTGCCAGTTGCGGGTCAGGTGCGCAGGCGGAATCACCAGCGCGGGCAATGAACCGGTGGAGGATAGAAACGCCAGCGCCTGCACCGTCTTGCCTAAGCCCATTTCGTCCGCCAGCAGGCATCGATCGTGGCTGCACAGGTACGACAGCCCCTCCTCCTGAAACGGGCGGAGCGTGCCCAGAAACGCGCCGTCGGGCGGGGTCATGCGCACGGGCATGGTCGATAACTTTGCCTGACGAACCGCGTATTCGCGCGCGCCCGTGACCGCCTTTTCCCACAACGCGCGGTCGCTGGACTTGATTTCCAGCGGGAAGCGCATCATCAGCCAGCAGAGGTCGCCCACCGCGCGCCGATGCGCCGTGAACCGCGCTTCGCCGCGCCGGCTGCCCGCGCTGCCCGGAAACAGCCGCTTGCACACCTCCGTCACCGACGGGTCGCCCTTCACCACCCAGCACTTGCTGCGGCGGTTGTAGCTCAGCGTTCCCAGCGGTGCGCCGGAGGGCGGGTACGGGCGCAGGTACGGCGGAAGCAGTTCCGCTTCTTCTTCATTCATAGTGCAATTCCCCACAGCCGGTTCAGGCATACGCACGAAACCGGCTTTCCGTGAATTCGATTGGGTACGGCGACTGTCCGCTCAGTCACGAGAATTAAACTGCTGATTTGCCCGCACGCGGCATAGCGGGTCAGCTGCATCACAATGCGCTTGCGGTCAGGCTGCCCGCGCTTGATTTCGATGCCGATGCCGCCGGGGCAAAGCAAGTCGATGCGGCAGCGCGGGGCGAGCGGGACTTCGTGCGCACAGGGGAGGCCTGATTCCGTCAAGGCGGTGCGCACGAGGGCGTGCAGGTCGTATTCGCCCTGCTGGATGGGGGCGCGGATGCCGCGCAATGCGTGGAGGATTTCTGCGAGAGAATCCGCCGCCGTGTTTGTTTGTGTATCCATTAGTAGAGACCCGCCATCGCCTGTGTCAGCTGCCCCATCGCCGACGCAACTTCCGCCGTCGTCGGGGCGGGGAGGGAGATGACGTATTCCAGATTCGTGATGGCGGACTGAATCGCGGAGTAGCGCTGCGCGTCGTTTACAATGTCCATGCTCTGCAATTGCGCGTAGGCTTGCGAAAGCAGAATCTTCGCATCGGGAATCAGCGTGTTCTCCACCATCGTGTTGCTGCCGGAGCTGGATGCGCTCGTGTGGTACGGGCAGGTGCCGCTTGCGCCCAAGACCGCGTAGCTGCCGAGGTACTCAATCAGCACATCCTCATATTCCGTGCCGATGAAGGATGCCAGCGGGTGTCCCGAGGGAATCGTCAGCACGCCGCGCGTGACCGTGTCCGGGCAATAGGGGGAGGCGAGCAAGCCGCTGACGGAGCAAATCGTCTGCGTCGTGTGCATCTGGCAGGAAACCGTCGGTTCTGTGCCGGCTTTCCAGTAGTCCGTCACGACCCCGTAGCCCATCGCGTCGCTGCGGCAAGCGTCGGTGGCAAGCTGCCCCGATACCGCGCACGTCGTCACCTTCACCAAGCCATAGTCGCTGGCGCTGCCCTCCAGAATGTCGCGGTTGGACAGCCCCTGATGAATCTTGCTCATGTAGCTCTGCCACAGCGGGGCGGCGGAGCGGGAGCCGGTGGACTTGGAGGAAAGCGCCTTGTAGTTGTCGTGCCCAACCCACAGGGCGGAGGAGTAGTAGCCCGTCATGCCGGCGAAGAAAACGCCCTTCTGGTCGGAGTTCGTGCCAGTTTTGCCCGCGACGGTCTGCCCCTTGATTTTCGCGTTTGTGCCCGTGCCGGAGGAAACCGCCTGCTTGAGCATGTCCACGACCATGTACGCCGTGGATTCGCTGAACACGCGGTGACGCTCCTGCTGCTGGTGGCCGTCCCAGATGACCTTGCCCGTGCTGTCGGAAATGCCGAGGACGGAGATGGGCTGCTGATACACGCCGCCGTTCGCCAGCACGCCGAAGGCAACCGCCATCTGCATGGGCGTAATGCCGCTGGAGCCGAGGGACAAGCCGAACGGCGTTGCGTCAATGTGCGCATCGTCAATGCCCATCGCGTGCAGGAAGGCAACGGAATTGTCCACGCCCACAAGGGTCATCAGCGCCTGCGCGGCGGCGGTGTTGTGGCTGTTGACGAGCGCCTTGCGCAGCGTCTCCGGGCCGGCGTAGGAGCTGCCGCCGTAGTTGCGCGGCCATGAATCCTGCCCGTTTGACCCGCGCCAGCCGGAAATCGGCAGCGGCATGTTCATCACGATGCTCGCGGGGGATGCGCCAAGCTCAATCGCGGGGGCGTACACGGCAATCGGCTTGATGGACGAGCCGACGGGCATGGTCATATCCACCGCGCGGTTGAAGGTCTTCATCGCCGTCGGGCGCGTGCGGCTGCCGACAATGGCTTTGATTTCGCCCGTGTGGTAGTCCACAACGACGGCGGCGGCCTGCGGCTCAACCGTTTCGTCGTATGTGCCGTCGGAATTGCGCGTGCGGTAGACCTTGTCCGCCGGGTCGCGCAGGGTGGGGTAGTTCGTCCAGTTTTCCAGCGTATCCTCGACGGTGGACTGAATGGAGGTGTCGATGGCGAGCTGGACGTGGTAGCCGCCAGTACGCAGCTTGTTTTCCATGGCGTTGCGGTTGGCGGAGGTGTCCTCAAGGTTGTTCAGCTGCAGCAGGATGTCGATGACCTCATCCACCGCGTATTCGACGTAGTGCGCGTAGGCGTACATGCCGGTAGCCGTGTTCGGGTCTTTCTCCAGCACATGCGCGGTCGCCGGGTCAAGCGCCTCCTGATACTGCTCGTAGGTGATGTACTGGTTTTCGTACATGCAGCGCAGGACGTAGTTGGTGCGGTCGTTGGTGATGGCGGGGTAATCCACGCCCTCCTTCTGCCGCGTGTAGAAATTCCGGCGCGGATTGTAGTAGTAGGGCGAGTTGCATGTGCCCGCCAGCATGGCGCATTCGCGGAGCGTCAGTTCGCCCAGCGATTTGCCGAAATACCCCTGCGCGGCGGTGTACACGCCGTAGTAGTTTTCGCCGAGGTAGATGGTGTTCAGGTAGCTTTCGAGAATCTGATCCTTTGTGTAGCGCGTTTCCAGCTGCATGGCGAGGTATGCTTCCTGAATTTTGCGCTTGTAGCTCTGCTCGGAGGAAAGGAGCGTGTTCTTAATCAGCTGCTGGGTGATGGTCGAGCCGCCCTGCGTGGAGGAGGAGGACAGGTTCGACACGAACGCGCCGATAATGCGCTTGATGTCCACGCCGTTGTGGGTGTAGAAGCGCGCATCCTCCACGGCGATAAAAGCGTGCTGGAGGTATGTCGGCATGGCTTGAATCGACACGATGACGCGGTTCTCCGAGCCTTTGTATTCGGTGATGAGGTTGCCGTTGACGTCGTAGATGAAGGAGGTTTGCGCCTGATCGTCAATCGCGGCGAGGTCAAGCGTCGGGGCAGTTTCCATGTACCCTTTTGCAATGCCGACCACCGCGCCGACTGCCGCCAGCCCTGCCACCAGCACCAGCACCGCGAAAATGCGGATGACGTTGACGGCAATCGACAGCACGAAGTTCGGCTTCTTCATCTCCGGCTTGAAAATGGAGTGCTTGTAGACCTTTTCCTCCTCCGGCAGCGCTTCGCTATCATCCGCCGAAGCGTTCCAGAAGTCCTCGTGCGCGAACATGTCCGCCTGCCCCGCAACTTCCACGGGGTCGTCGTCGTCCGCCCAGTTCGGGTCGTACTCGTCAGGAGAATCGCCCTGCGGGTTGTCCTGATAGCCGTCCTGATAGGAAAAATCGTCGTTTTCCGGCACAAAGTCCGGGAAATTGCTGCGTTTCTTCACTGCTTCAGCCCCTTTGCGCCGTCAGCGGCATGATGCGCGCCCCGGCGGAATATGAAGGAATGCGGAATGCTATTTTCGGATTCGCCTGCGCCATCTGCTCGCGCCTTGGCGCATTTTCATCCGAAAATAGCATAATCCGCAGAGCAAACAAAATTGCATCCTATATTATAGCACATATTCGCTCATCCTGCAACGGCAGGTCAACGAAAGGAGGATGCACCATGCCCCAGACAAACAACGAATCAGAAGCGAAAATTCCTGCAAAGCGCCGAAAATCTCCCCGGCGGCGGTGGAAACGCGCGCTGCTGCTGCTTGTGCTGATGACGCTGCTGATTCTCCGCGTCGAGCGCAACGTGACGGACGTCGTGCTGACGCTCTCGCAGGCGACGGCGCGGTCGCTGGCGATTCAGGCGCTCAACGAGGCAGCGTCTGAGATGCTCGGACTCGGTGTGCATTACGCCGACCTGATGACCGTCGAGAAGGACGATCAAGGGCAAGTGCGCCTGATTCAGGCGAATACGCCGGAGATGAACCGTCTGGCGGCGCAGGCGTCCCTGCTTGCGCAGGAGAGATTGACCGCCATGGGGCAGAAAACCGTCGTCGTGCCGCTGGGCAGTGCCATCGGGCTGACGCTGCTGGCGGGCGCTGGGCCGGGCATCGCCGTGCAGATTCTGCCTGTCGGCTCGGTGCAGGCGGCGTTCAGCACCGATTTCACCACCGCCGGCATCAACCAGACCCGCCACCGCATTTCCCTCGTCCTGACTGCGAACGTGCAAATCGTCATTCCGACCGGCGCGAAAAACGTGCAGGCCAGCACGCAGATGGCGATGGCGGAAAGCATTATCGTCGGGCAAGTGCCGGATTCCTTCGCCGAGGGCGGCAGCGACAACAGCATCATCGACCTTGCGCCGTGAGGGGGAATGGGGTATAATAGAACCGAAATCCCGCTGATTTCAGCAGAAAGAAGCATTACCATGCGCGTTCTCGACATTGACCTCGACTTTTTCCTCGCTGACTGCTGCCCGCTTGCCGAAATGGGCGAGCGCCCGTCCCTCCCCGGACATGAGCCGTGGGAAGCATCCGCCGTCCGCGCGTTTCTCGAAAACCAGTGTGGCCTGTCCCGCACTGCGCCCAAGCCCGGCCGCATCTTCGAGACGCACGACGGCGCGCTCCGCTTCTGGGAGGAGCAAATCGCCGCCGGACGCCTGACCGCCCCCTTCGACGTCACCCACGTTGACGCGCACAGCGACCTCGGCATCGGCTATCCCGGCCCGAACTTCGTGCTGTTCAACGTCCTGTCCATGCCCGTCCAAAAGCGGCTGGACTACGCCGCCTTCTATGCCCAGAAGAAGCTCGATGAGGCGAATTACCTGCTTTTCGCGCTGGCGATGCGGCGGATTTCGGCGCTGGAGAACGTGCGAAATCCGCGTTCGCGCCCGGATATTCCGTCGGTGCTGCTTGATGCGGATGGCAACATCCATCTCAATTCGCTGACCGCGCAGATGTTCGCCGCGAAAAACGGCGCAGAGCCGACCGTGCCCTTCCGCGTGTACGACGACTACCGCGATTTCCGTGCGGCGGGGGCGTATGACTTCGTGACGCTCGCGATTTCGCCGCGGTACGCGCCGAAGGAGGCGGATGGGCTGGTGGAAATTGTGCGTGAATATATTTTTTAAAAATCGTGATTTTAAGTATTGACAAAATAGAAAATATGCGTTATATTATAGATGGTTCTAATGGAATAAAAAACGACCAACGAAAGCAAAATAATGAGGTGGTGCCAATGGGTTAATTGTAAAGAGGACGGTTGTAGTGAATACGAACGACAGTTAAGGAGAAAAGGCATATGAAAAAATATATTGCACTGATGCTTACATTGATTTTAACTTGCACGTTTGCATCTTCTGCACTGGCTGTGACAGTGAAAGGACCTGGAAAAACGGTTACTGCGGCAACAGGAACCAAAAGCTCTGAAAGCGCAGAGCCTTATCTGACGGTGCTGGTTTTTTCGACATCTGGTGATGGATACTTCGTTTTCTGGGTAAGAAATAATTCAAATGATAAGCAAGTAACACCTGCGTATTATATTAATAGTCTTGGGACGAAATCCATCTATTATATGAGGAAAAGTCGAGATGCAGGATATGTGAAGGCTGGCGTTAGTTATTCTGCGCGCTTCAGAACGAACAAATCTGTTCCGGAAGATGCAGAAAGCACAATCCACGTGGGATTTGCGCCGTAAAATGCCATGTGTGCGGAAAAGCCTTTGACAGGGCGCTTCCGCCTACTTGTTTTTGCGAAAGGATGAGCAAAATGAAAAAATATGTTGCCCTAATGCTGATTTTCCTGCTGGGATGCAATCTTTCGGTTAGCCGTGCGGAAGAAAAAACACTGACAATTGCCACCAACAACTACTACGCGATGATGGAAACAATGGAACAATTTGAACAGGAAAGCGGCATCAGCATCACCTGCGAAAAGTCCGTAGACATCATGGACACGATTTCGACCGCCTACGTTATCAAGAATCCCGACATTGATTTGTTTGTTTTCACTGCTTACGACGGCTTATATACCCTCAAAAACATGAAATACTACGCGCCGCTAACCGGCAGCGCGATTTTGCAGGACGCTTTCCAGCATGTCTATCCCGCTCTGCGCCCCGTCTGCACGGATGACGATACGCTGATGGGCTGGATAATAGATGCTTCCCCGATGGGCATGATGGTCTTGACGGAATATCTGGACGAATGGGGAATGAAGTCGCCCGAAACCTTCGACGAACTGCTGGATGTGTGCAACGAAATTCTGGAAGAAGGGCTTCTGCCGGAAGAGACAGGGCTTCTGATGCAGGAATACACCCAGTCGGGCATGATGGACTTGTTCATGAAGTATTACATCATGACCTCCCTGCAGGAGGGACGCAGGCTGGACTTTACGGACGAAACGTTTCTGCATTACGTCCAGCGCATCAAGGACGAACTGCCCGCGGAAGAAGAGCCGCGCATGGCATTTGAAAATATTTTCATGATTCCGGGTGCTTCGTCCGCCCCGTCGCAGATGATTCAATTCGTGCCGCGCATTTTCCCGGAGCAGAACAGCGCGGTTGAAACGTATGTGACCATTGCTGTGGTGAACCCCTACGGCAAGAATCAGGAAGCCGCGATTCAGTTTTTGGAATACTGCGCGACACATCTGACAGATGGAAGTTACTTTATCTATGACAACCTGACCGAGCCGATTGAAAATCCGTCGATGGTGGCGCAGCTGGATGAACTTGCGGAAAAAATCGCACTGCTGGAACAGAAAGCAGATAAAGAGCGCGCGGACGAGGACACCCTGCGCGACTTGCAGGATCAGTACGCAAACATGGAGCAGTGGCGTTATTTCTCTTCGACGGAGGATATTGCCTACTATCAGGAGATGGCAAAATCGCTGTATGTGTCAGAGGGTTCGCCGCTGACGTATGATGACGCGCTTCAGGTGTTGGTGCAGCGCTATCTGAACGGCGCGTTTGATGCGGCGACGTTCGCGAAGGAATGCCAGAATCATGTGGAAATGATTTACGCGGAAATCGGCGAATAAAATCAGCAGAATCAAACCAATAGAAAAACCTCGCGGCATCACCTGTCGCGAGGTTTTTATGTGCAAATCAAATCCCCGTTGCGGATTTCGCGGACGTGGCGATATTCTCCGCGTGGTCGCCAATACGTTCGAGGTTCGTCAGCATGTCCAGATAAATCATGCCGTTCTTCGCGGAACACTTGTGGTTCTTCAAGCGATCCATGTGGTGGCTGCGGAGGGCTTCGGTCGTCGTGTCGATTTCGTCCTCTACGCCCTCCACTTCGCCCAGCAGCGTGTCGTCCGTCACCTGCGCCTTGAACATGTCCAGCGAGCGCTGCACCTGCGCGCGCACAAGGTTCGACAGGCTTTCCAGCTCCTGTACCGCCTTGGGCGAGAATTTCACCTCATCCTGATTCTTCAGCTGCGCGGATTCGAGGATGTTCTGGCTGTGGTCGCCAATGCGCTCCATGTCGTTGACGACGTGGAAGAGCGAGCCGACCAGCTTCGTGTCCTTCTCGGACAGGTCAAGCCCCTTCACTTCCACCAGCGAATCGGTGATTTCGCGGTTCAGGTAGTCCAGCACGTCTTCGTTCCGCGCCAGCTCTTCGGACTTCTTTGCGTCCCACTCGTTGAAGCACTCCATCGCGCGCTGGAAGTTGCCCATCGCAATGCCGCCCATGCGCTGCACTTCGTTGAACAGCTGCGCCACGGCAATCGGCGGCGTTTTGAGCATACGCGCGTCAAAGTAGAGCAGCTTCATTTCCTCGGCGGTCGAGCCGTCGCCCTTGATCAGCAGGCACGCCAGCTTCTCCAGCCAGCTTGCGGCGGGCAGCAGCAGCGCCGTCGTCGTGACGTTGAAGAGAATGTGGACAATGGCGATTTGCAGCTTGAGGTTGCCGGGGGAGAGCATCTCGACCCAGCTTGCCAGCGGCAGACAGCAGGCGATGATGACGAAAATCACCGTGCCGATGACGTTGAAGAGCAGGTGCACCGTCGCCGCGCGCTTGGCGGTGGAGTTTGTGCCCGCGCACGCCAGCAGCGCCGTGACGCAGGTGCCGATATTCTGCCCGAAGAGGATGAAGATGGCGCTGTCCAGCCCAATCAGCCCCTGCGCGACCAGCGTTTGCAGGATGCCGATGCTGGCGGCGGAGGATTGCAGGACGGCGGTGATGCCCGCGCCAATCAGCACGCCCAGAATCGGGTTGTTGATGGACGCCATCGCCTTCTGGAAGCCCTCCCACGTCCGCAGCGGCTCCATCGCGCCGGACATGGTGTTCATGCCGATGAACAGGATGCCCAAGCCCATCGTGATGGTGCCGAACTGCTTGGCGGTTCTGTACTTGTCGGGAAGATTCGAGAGAATCAGCCCCAGAAATGTGAAGATGGCGGCGAAATCAATCTGCACAGACAGCAGCAGCGACGTGACCGTTGTGCCGATGTTTGCGCCCATAATCACGCCGACCGCCTGTGTCAGGGACATCAGCCCCGCGTTGACAAAGCCTACGACCATGACCGTCGTCGCGGAGGAGGACTGCACCACCGCCGTGATGGTGATGCCCGCGAGCATGGCGAGGAAGCGGTTGCCCGTCACCATGCCCAGCAGCTTTTTCAGCCGTGTACCCGCCGCTTTTTCCAGCGCTTCGCCCATCAGCTGCATTCCGAACAGGAACAGCCCCAGTCCGCCGAACAGGGATAAGACATTCATAATCGTCATGATGGTTCGTTTCCTCCGAGCGTGCCGCAATGCAGCAGAATTCCGCCTGTGCGGGGAAAAATCGCATACATACCTACTTTACCACACTTTGCGCTTGTTTTCAACTGAATTTTACAGATTCATAGAGATTTTAGGCGGCGTTCAGCGGGGAAAACAAAAAGCCGCCCCGAAAGGCGGCGAATGTCAAATTCGCAGCGGATGCCGCTTGGCAAATCAACATCTTGCGCGGAATCATCCCTGCGCCTGACGCACCATATGGTAAAACGTCCCTTCTCCGCTGAGCGTCACCCGCTTCACCGGCTCGCCCACCACCCGGAATTCCGCCTTCTCGTAGCAGCGAACGGCGCGCGTGTTCCACGTCCGCACTTCCAGATACATCGGCTTGCCCGGATACAGCCGCTGGGATAAATCCCACGCCAGCGCCGTCATCTGCGTGCCGTACCCCTGTCCGCAGTGGTCGGGATGCGCCCCGATGCCGAAAAACACCTCGCCGCCCTCATCGGACAGGTTCACGAAGCCCACCAGCGTTTCGCCATCGTAAAAGGAATAGAAATTGTTTGCCGGATTCGCGAAACCGTATCCGTGCTTCTTCTGCTCGGCATACGGCGGATTGTTGTACATCGCGTATTCGCCGGGGTACTGCCACGCGCAGATGGCTTCCTTCTCGGTTTCGGTGGTCGGATGATACGTCAGCATGGGCGTTTTCCTCCTTGGGGATATTTCTGATTATGCAAAAAACCGGAGGCAGCCCGCGCCGCCCCCGGTCAAATCCTCGATTATTGCAGCACAATGCCTTCCGCTTCCAGCTCCGCGCGGGTGCAGAGCCGCAGCGTCACAAAGTTCTGCTGGCAGATGATGTAGCCGCCGCCTTCGCGCGTGTCCTTGTTCTCCAGCGTCACGATGCCCTGCGCGATGCAGTCGTGGTCGGCGCAGCTGGCGTCGGTCATCTCGATGCTCGTCTCCGTGACGTGGATGATGTTCACGCACACGCCGTGGATCAGCCGGTAGTACCCGTCCTCCAGCAGCGGAATCGGCTCGTACGTCTTCGTGCCGACCGTCACAAGCAGGAACGCGACGGCTTCCGACGGGTCGCGAACCGCGCTTGCCATCGGGGAGGGCGCGATGCCGGGGTCAGTGCCGCGCGTCGCCGGGTTCAGCTTCGCGAAGCTCAGCGATTCGTTCGATGCCGCCAGAATCGCCTGCGCGTCGGCGAGGGTTTCCTGCGTCGTCGTCAATTCCGCCTCTGCCGCGGCAAGGGTTGCCTTGGTGGCTTCCAGCTCCGTCGTGGCGGCGGTCAGGCTGTCCTTCGTCGCGGCAAGTTCGTTTTCCGCGGCGGTCAGGCTGTCCTTCGTTGCGGAGAGTTCGGCTTCCTTCGCGGTCAGACTGTCCTTCGTCGCGGTGAGTTCGGCTTCCTTCGCGGTCAGGCTGTCCTTCGTCGCGGCGAGTTCGGATTCCTTCGCGGTCAGACTGTCCTTCGTCGCGGTGAGTTCGGCTTCCTTTGCGGTCAGGGTGTCCTTCGTCGTCGTGAGTTCGGCTTCCTTTGCGGTCAGGGTGTCTTTCGTCGTCGTGAGCTCGGCTTCGGTGGCGGTCAGCGCCGCCTTGGTGTCGGACAATACCGTCGTGGCGGCGGCGAGGGTGTCCTTCGTCGCGGACAGCTCGTTTTCGGTGGCGGACAGGCTGGTTTTCGTGTCGGACAGCTCCGTCTGCGCGGCAGTCAGCGTGTTCTTCGTCTCCGACAGATCAGCTTCCGTCGCGGCGAGCGCTTCCTTCGTGTTCTCCAGTTCATATTCCTTTGCCGGCAGGGATGCTTTCAGCGTGTCCAGTTCGTTCTGCGTGGTGGACAGCGTGTCCTTCACTGCCGCCAGTTTGGTCTGGGTGATCACCAGCGTGTCCTTCGTGGATGCCAGCGTGGTGTCGCGGCTGTTCAGGGCAGTCTGCGTTTCGGCGAGGGTGGCTTCGGTGGACGCGAGGGTGTCCTTTGTGGCGGACAGCTCGTTTTCACGGTCAGCAAGTGCGCCCTGCGTTTCGGCGAGGGTGGCTTCGGTGGATGCGAGGGTGTCCTTTGCCGCGGACAATTCAGTTTCGCGGTCAGCAAGCGTGCCCTGCGTTTCGGCGAGGGTGGCTTCGGTGGATGCAAGGGTGGTCTGGGTATCCGTCAAGGCGGCGGCGGTCGTGTCCAGCGTGGTCTGCGTGTCCGCGAGGGTCGCTTCGGTAGATGCGAGGGTGTCCTTTGCCGCGGACAGGCTGTTTTCGGTGTCCGCTAAGGTGGATTGGGTGGAGGACAGCACGCTCTGCGTGTCCGTCAGCTGATTCCGGGTGTCCGTCAGCGAATTGTGGCTGACGATGAGACCGGCGCCAAGCGCGATGGAGGAAACTGCCAGCACGATGGCGGCAATCATCCAGATGATGGTCTTTTTCCGGGCGGCAATGGGACTCATAGCAATCCTCCTAACAAGCGACGAAAATGGGCGGAAAACTTCCGTTTTTTCCAGTTTACCACCATCGGGGGAAGTTGTCAATCTCGAATTTCGCGGAAGCACAAAAAACGCCCCTCCGCCGACAAAAGCAGAGGGGCAGGGGAAGGCGGATTAGGGCACCACCGCACAATTCGGCGGCGCGTCTGACGATGTCTTTTCCGCCATCTGCGGCATGCAAATTCCTCGATTTACCTCCAGTAAACCTTCGAAATTTGCATTTGCATCTGACGAAAAATCCATTCGCCAGCCGACCACCTCATTTGTGCGGTGTTACCCTTACTTCTTCAGTTCAATCCCTTGACCCTTCAGCCGCGCAACCACGCCGTCGACAACCGCCTGCACTTCGTCGCGGGTGAGCGTGCGCTCCGGGTGCGAGAAGGACAGGCGAATCGTGATGGTCTTGCCGGTGATGTCGCTGTATGTGCCCAGCACGGTCACCTTCTGCACCAGCGGGGAGTTCTCCGCCTTCACCGCGTCCAGAATCGGCTGGCAGCGATTGACCACGAAGGTCAAATCCTGCTCCATGCCGGGGAAGCGGGACGGCTCACGGTAGACGATGGGCGCGGGCACGATGGACGCAAGCGCTTCCGTGTCGATTTCGGCAAACACAATCGCCGCCTTCTTGTCGATGTTCTTGCCGACAACCGGGTGCGCCACGCCGATTTCGCCGAGTTCAACGCCGTCCAGCACGATGGCGTTCAGGTTCTTCGGATGCTCATAGGAGTGGGTCGCTTCCATTGCGTGGAAGGACAAATCCTTGTGCAGAATGTCGCTCACGGCGACGCACAGCATGTCGCGCAGGCGGAAATACAGCGTTTCCACGTTATCGACCTTGCTGAAGAGCGTCACGCACAGCTTCTTGTGTTCCTTCGCCAGCTTGTTCTCGTCCACGCCGTCGATGACGTGACCGATTTCAAAGATGCCGAACGACGGCGCATAGCCCGTATTGCCCTTCACCTGGCACAGCTGGGTGGGAATCATGGAGCGGCGCAGCGTCTCGATGTTGGGGTTGGAGGCGTTGAGCAGCTTCACGTTGTCCTCAACGGCAATGCCGAGCTTCTTGTAGTCGTCGGCGTACTGCCAGATGTAGGAATGCACCTCGTGCAGCGAATAGCGCTTGACGAGGATGTCCTTCAATTTGTCCTCGACCGTCTTTTCGGTGGACATGCGAACCGGGTAGAGCGGGGATTCCGCCGTGTGCAGGTCGAAGTTGTCGTAGCCGTAGATGCGGGTGATTTCCTCGATGATGTCCGCCTTGATGGTTACGTCCTTCGTCGCGCGCCAGGAGGGGACGTCCGCGGTGAAGGAATCGCCGTCCCGCGTCATGCCGAAGCCCAGCGCGGTCAGCGTGTGCATGATTTCGTCGGAGGAGATGTTGATGCCGGTATAGCGGTCAACAAACGCCTTGTCAAAGGACAATTGCACCTTCGGATAATGGAAGGCGTACTCGTCGGTCAGGCGGGAGGTGACGCGCATTTCCGGGTCGTACTCCTTGAGGAGCTTGACGAAGCGGGCAATGGCGACGGTCGTCATTTCCGGGTCAAGGCTCTTTTCGTAGCGGGCGGAGGCATCGGTGCGGTGGGCGAGGCGGACGCTGCTCTTGCGGACGGACGCCGCGTCGAACGTGGCGGATTCCAGCGTCAGGCTCGTCGTGTCATCGACAATTTCGCTGTCCAGACCGCCCATGATGCCTGCGATGGCAACCGGCTTGTCGCCGTTGCAGATCATCAGCGTGTTCGGGTCGATGGTGCGCTCCACCTTGTCCAGCGTCTGGAAAGGGAAGCTCTCCGGGAAGCGGCGGATGCGGATCTTCTCCACCTTGCGGCTGTCGAAGGCGTGCATCGGCTGCCCCATTTCCAGCATCAGATAGTTCGTCAGGTCGGCAAGGAAGTTGATGTCGCGCATACCGCAGTAGTTCAGGCGGATACGCATCGCCATCGGGCTGACGTGGCGGTTGATGTTCTCCACCCGCAGGCAGGAGTAGCGCTGGCACAGCGGGTCTTCAATCTTCATGTCGATGGCGGGCAGATTGTTGTACGCCGCCAAATCCGCCACGGGCAGGGCTTTCAGCGGACGGCCGGACAGGGTGGAGAATTCGCGCGCCATGCCGTAGTGCCCCCACAGGTCGGGACGGTTCGTCAGGGACTTGTTGTCCACCTCGAAGATGATGTCGTCAATGGGGTAGAGCGCCTTCAAATCCGTGCCGCAGGGAACATCCTCCGGGATGACCATGATGCCGGAATTGTCGTCGCTGATGCCGATTTCCTTCTCCGAGCAGCACATGCCGTAGGACGTGTACCCGGCGAGCTTGCGCGGGCTGATGGTGATGTCGCCCAGCTGCGCGCCCACCTTCGCGAACGCGGTTTTCATGCCCAGCTGCACGTTCGGCGCGCCGCAGACCACGTCGGTCAGCTGCCCGTCGCCCGCGTCCACCTTCAGCAGGTGCAGCTTGTGGGATTCGGGGTGATTCTCTACGCTGACGATCTGCGCGGCGACAACGCCGGACAAATCCGCGCCCTTGTGGAAAATTTCATTCTCAACTTCCGCCGTGGACAGGGAGAACTGGCGAATCAGCGCCATTTTGTCAAGACCCGTCAGGTCAACGAAGTCGGAAATCCAGTTCATTGAGATCAGCATGTTCGTCTTTCCTCCGCATTACTCGTCGTCCGTGAACTGCGCCAGGCGCGTCAGGCTGCCGCTGTTCAGGTCGCGAATGTCCTTCACGCCGTACTTCATCATGGCAAGGCGCGTCATGCCCAAGCCGAACGCGAAGCCGGTGTACTGCTCCGGGTCGATGCCGCCGGCTTTCAATACTTCGGGGTGAATCATGCCGCAGGGGCACAGTTCCAGCCAGCCGGAATGCTTGCACGACGGGCAGCCCGTGCCGCCGCAGATGAGGCAGGAAATATCCAGCTCAAAGCCCGGCTCAACGAACGGGAAGAAGCCCGGACGCAGGCGGACTTTGATGTCCTTGCGGAACACCTCGCTCAGCATCGTTTTCATGAAGTAGATCAGGTTCGCGATGGAAATGTCCTTGTCCACCATGATGCCTTCCATCTGGAAGAACGTGTTCTCATGGCAGGCGTCGGTCGCCTCGTTGCGGAAGCAGCGGCCGGGGAAAATCGCCTTAATCGGCACGCCGTCGTTCACCAGCGCGTCGCGGTAGCGGCGGTAGATGGCGTTCTGGGCGGCGGAGGTCTGCGTTTTGAGCAATTGCCCGTTGTCCAGATAATAGGTGTCCTGCATGTCGCGCGCGGGGTGGAACTTCGGAATGTTCAGGCTCTCGAAGCACTCGTAGTCCGTCACCACCTCGGCGTAATCCTCCACCGTGAAGCCCATCGACTTGAACACCTGCTCGCACTGGCGCTGCACCAGCGTAATCGGGTGATACGACCCGCGGGTCATGTCCGGCGGCATGGAGATGTCAAATTCGGGCAGGGCGTTGATTTCGCGCTGCAATTCCTGCGCCTTGAGCGCCTCCAGCTTTTCCGCCAAGGCGACGGTGATGGCGGTTTTCAGCTCGTTCGTCTCGCGCCCGACGGTCTTCTTCTGCTCGTCGGTCAAGCTGCCCATGCCCTTGAGCGCGTCGGTCACTTTGCCCTTGCGGCCGAGGTAATTCACGCGCAGGGCTTCCAGATCCACCATGTTGGCGATCTTCTTCAGCTCGGAATCAAAGCTGCTTTTCAGGGCTTCGATCTTCTCGTTCATTCCGGATGTTCCTCCTTACAGTTGGATGAAAAAAGCCCGTCCCATCGTTTGATGAGACGGACTGAATCCGCGGTACCACTCGTCTTGCGGCAAAGGAAAAAATCCCGCTGCCGCCGCTTGATAGGCGATAAGGCTGCCCACGCCGAAAAACTCGCGGGATGAAGGTTCACGCTGTGTGCCCTGCCGCCTCGCACCACCCGGCGGCTCTCTGATATCCTATTTCCTGCATTCGCCTGTGCCATCTGCTCGCGCCTTTTTCCTTCTGGCGTCCGCTCGTTCCACTTAGCGTAGCGCTGCTACGCTGCGTTTCACTCCCGTTAGCCAGCAGAAAAAATTCGCTTCGCATCTTGGCACATTCTCATTTGGAAATAGGAAGGGGAATTGCCACGCGCTACTGTTTCCCGGTCATCGCTTCCAATATTTCGCTGACTTTCGTCGGCACGCTCTATCTTACCATAGGTTGAGGAGTTTTGCAAGGGGGCAAATTCGGAAATTGGAATGCGGAATGCGGAATAAAAAGCGCACGGAAGTGGAACTCTTTCCATCTTACAGGCGAACAAACCATGAATTTTTCCGATTTCTTATTTACAAGCCATTTTTTTGTGCTATACTGTAAGATGCGTTATCATGTAAAGCGCGATTCAGGCGCTTGCGTGAAAGTCCGCGCGCGGGAGGGTGCAATTCCTCCGTCCGCAGGCGCGGCAGGGAACTTCGCGCACAATCGCGCGGAAGAAAGGAAAGGAAGCCGGATGAGCAACAGCCGTCCACCCTATGATGGCGCCGGGGACGCCGGACAGAATCCTCAGCAGCCCGGTTTTTCGCAGGGCAATTATCCGCCGGCGCAGGGCTATGCCCCGAATGGCGGCTACGCGCCCAATGATGCCTATGGTCAGGGCTACGCGCCGCAAAACGGCTATGGGCAGCCGCAATATGGTCAGCAGGGGTATGCGGATTATCAGCAGCAGCCCTATGGTCAGCAGGGATATCAGCAGCCATACGGTCAGCAAGGTTATCAGCAGCCGTATGGGCAGGGCTACGAGCAGCAGGGGTATCAGCAGCCGTATGGGCAGCAGGGTTATCAGCAGCCGTACGCCCAGCAGCCTTATCAGCAGCAGCCGTATGACCAGCAGGGGTTTGTGCAGCCCGGCGGGTATCAGCAGCAGGGATACCAGCAGCCGAATCCGGCGTACAATCAGCAGGGGTACAGCCAGCAGAATCCGCAGGAAACGGATTTGCCGCCGGAGCAGCAGTACGCGCAGTACACCCCCGACGGTCAGCGCGTGTACCCGACGTCGGGGCGCAGCGGCTTCCGGGTGCAGCCGGCGGCGCACAGGGAAATTCCGTGGGATACGATTGCAAAAGTATTGATGTTCGGCGTGCTGCCGATTCTTTTCATCTTGAGCATGGTCTTTGCGTGGACAGCGGTGAAGTGGGTCGTCCTCGTCGGCGCAGTGGCGAGCATCGCCGCGCTGTGGCTCCGCGAGCTGGTTACGCCCAACGCGCGGCTGGTGCTGTCGCTTTTGCTGGCGTCGGCGGCGGTCGTCTGCCTCGTCAGTGCATTGGCGACGAATGCGGCGGACAATCAGAACCCCGCGCAGCCGAATCAGTCCGGTCAGATGCAGCAAGGGAGTACATCGGGCAATAACCTCGATGTCAACCTGACCGCGACGGACACGCCCAATCCCGCGCCCACGCCCACCGCGACGCCTGTGGATGACTCCGAGGAGTGCTACGCGCAGCTGCATTCCTTCTTCACGCTGTGGAAGAACAACGCCATCAGCCAAATGGTCAACCTGACGGCCCCGTCGTGGCGCAGCAGCATCAAGGGCGGCACCGACGCAGTGACGCAGAAGCTCTTCGGCGAGGTGCTGACCAATCGCACGCCCGTCAGCTGGGATTTCACGGCCATCACGGGCACATCGAACGACATCGCCCGCATGGTCACCGTGCGCGCCGTCATCAACAAGAACAACACCCTGGGTGAAAGCGTCTACCTGTGGAAGGTGCGCATGGTCAAGGAGGACGGCGTGTGGTACGTTGACCCCGCGACGCTGCAAAGCAACGAGCAGGAAAGCACCGCCACCCCGACGAATGCCCTCGCGACGCAGCCCGTGCTGAACACCAGCCATCCGGACTTGCTGATTTACTACAATCCCGAAGGCGGAACGTACTACCACATTGACCCGAATTGCGAATCGCTCAATCCGAAATACCGCCCGCTGTCCGGCGTCATCAAGTGGTCGCAGATTGAGGATGACCCCTACGACAAGCTCGAACAGTGCAAACGCTGCGGCGCACCCCTGCGCGAAAAAAAGGACAACGCCAACTAAGTCAACATAGAAACCTACATATATTTAGGAGGATAACACGATGGACACCAATGCCAAGCTGTATCAAGACATGACGAAGATTCTCGTCAAGCGTGAGGACATCCAGAAGGCCGTTGCCCAGCTGGGACGGGAAATCACCCACGACTATCAGGGACGCGATCTGGTGATGGTCTGCATTTTGAAGGGCGCGAGCGTCTTCTTCTCCGACCTCATCCGCGAGGTCGATTTGCCCGTGACGCTGGATTTCATGGCGCTTTCGAGCTATCGCAACTCCACCAAGTCCTCCGGCGTGGTCAATCTGGAGAAAGACCTGTCCGTGTCCATCAAGGGGCGCGACGTGCTGATTGTGGAGGACATTGTGGACAGCGGCAACACGCTGTTCTACCTCGGCAAGTATTTGATGGGTCGCGGCGCGTCCTCCATCCGCATTGCGACGCTGCTGGACAAGCCCGACCGCCGCAATCCCGAACACAACCTGACGGTGGATTACCACTGCTTCAAGATTCCGGATGAGTTCGTCGTCGGCTACGGGCTGGATTTTGCCGAGAAGTACCGCAATCTGCCGGACATCGGCGTGCTGGACAGCCGCGTGTACGGCGCGGCGCGCGAATAAATCAGCCGATTCTTCCCCGAATAAAGATAAGGCACCACCGCACAATTCGGCGGCGCGTCTGGCGATGTCTTTTCCGCCATCTGCGGCATGCAAATTTCTCGATTTACATCCAGTAAACCTTCGAAATTTGCATTTGCATCTGACGAAAAATTCATTCGCCAGCCGACCACCTCATTTGCGCGGTGTTACCATAAAATTTTTGTAAAGATGGATTTTTCCGCACACGTCATTCGTCTATATGGGTATACGCCGCAACAGGCGGATGGCGCTGGAACGGAAGGAGGATGCTCGCATTGAAGAAGTCTCGCGGGATGTTCGGCTACGTCGCGGTTCTGCTGCTGATGGTGCTCACCATTTCGATGCTGTTCACCAACGGCTTTGGCAGCAATACCCGTGACCGCCGCATCACCTATCCCCAGCTGCTGACGATGATTGAGGAGGGGCAGGTTCGCTCCGTCGCCATCCGCGGCACGTCGCTGGTGGGCGTGACGACAACAACAACGGTCGCCGACGCGGATTTCCCTGACAAGAACTACGATTTTGAAACCACCATCGGCGCTGATTTCATCGTCACCGCGCGGCAAATGCAGGCGGCGAAGCTTGATAAGCCGCTGGACGAGGTGTCCGTCAAGGATTTGGCGTTCACCATCATCTACCGTCAGCCGCTGACCACCCCGTGGTGGTATGATTTGATTCCGCTGGCAATTTCGCTGGTGCTCTGCGGCGTGATGTTCTGGCTGATTATGCGCGCGCAGACCGGCGGCAACGGCAAGGTGATGAACTTCGGCAGAAGCCGGGCACGCATCCATGACCCGAACAAGAACAAGGTGACGTTCGCCGATGTTGCGGGCGCGGAGGAAGAGAAGGAAGAACTCAAGGAAATGGTGGACTTCCTGCGCAACCCCAAGGCGTACATTGACATGGGCGCACGCATCCCCAAGGGCGTGCTGCTCATCGGCCCGCCCGGCACGGGCAAAACCCTGCTGGCCAAGGCGGTTGCGGGCGAGGCGGGCGTGCCGTTCTTCTCCATTTCCGGCTCGGACTTTGTGGAGATGTTCGTGGGCGTGGGCGCGAGCCGCGTCCGCGATCTGTTCGACCAAGCCAAGCGCGCTGCCCCGTCCATCATCTTTATTGATGAGATTGACGCGGTGGGTCGCCATCGCGGCGCGGGTCTGGGCGGCGGACACGACGAACGCGAGCAGACGCTGAACCAGCTGCTGGTCGAGATGGACGGCTTCGCAATCAACGAGGGCGTTATTGTCATGGCGGCGACGAACCGCCGCGATATTCTTGACCCCGCGCTGCTGCGTCCCGGCCGCTTTGACCGCACGATTCTCGTCAATTACCCCGATATGGCGGGGCGTGTTGCCATCCTGAAGGTGCACGCCAAGGGCAAGCCCCTTGCGGATGATGTGGATTTGGAGAATATCGCCAAGCGTGTACCCTTCTCCACCGGCGCGGAGCTGGAAAACATCATGAACGAAGCCGCGATTCTGGCGGCGCGCGGGCGCTTGAAGGCCATCAATCAGCAGACGCTGGTGGAGGCAATCTCCCGCGTGCAGATGGGCCCGGAGAAGCGCAGCCACAAGGTGACGCAGCGCGACAAGCGCATGGTCGCCATCCACGAGGCGGGTCACGCCATCGTCGGGCACGTCCTGCCCAACTGCGACGAGGTGCACCTGATTACCATCGTCCCGCGCGGGCAGGCGGGCGGCTACACGCTGTCCCTGCCGACGGAAGAGGACGATTTGCAGACTTACAGCCAGCTGATGGACTTCGTGGCGATGGGGCTGGGCGGTCATGCCGCGGAGCAGCTTTATCTGGGCGAGTTCACCACCGGCGCAACGAGCGACCTGAAAAAGGCGACGGAGGTCTGCCGCCGCATGGTGACGCAGTTTGGCATGAGCGAAAAGCTGGGCCCGGTCTATCTTGACGGCGATCAGGAAGTGTTCGTCGGCATGGAGTTCGGGCAGAGCCGTGGGTACAGCGAAGAAATGGCGGCGCGCATCGACGCGGAAGTCAAGCGCCTGCTGGAGGAATGCTACCAGAAGGCGGTGGACGCCCTGAGCGCCAACCGCGACCGCATGGAGAAGCTGGTGGACGCGCTGCTCAAGTACGACACCATCAGCCGCCGCGAGTTCGTCACCCTGATGGAAACGGGCGCGCTGCCGGATATTCAGGATGCCGACACCCGCACCACGGGCGATGTGATGATGCAGGATATGGCGGACGAAAAGAAGAAAGAAAGTTCCGAAAAGTCCGCCGAAACGCCTGAAAAGAGCGCGGAAGCTCCCGAAAAGACGGCGGATGCGCCCGAAAATCACCCGGATGCCCCCCATGAAGCCTGATTTGCACACCCACACCACCGCCTCCGACGGGCTGCTTACGCCCGCGGAGCTGGTGGCGCTGGCGGACAAGCACCGCGTGACGCTCCTTGCCGTGACCGACCATGACACGTTTGACGGCGCGGCGCAGCTGCTGGGAAAACCCACGCCGATGCCGATTCTGCAAGGTGTCGAATTGTCCCTGCGCGATATGCCCGGCCTGCACCTGCTCGGCTACGGGCGCGGGACGGATATGCCCCTGCACCGCAAGGTTCGGGCGCTGTCTCAAATGCGGCGCGGACGCGCGCGGCAGATGGTGGAGAAGCTGAACGCGCTGGGCTATCCGCTGGATTACGACGAAATCGCCTGCGAAGCCAAGGGCAGCGTCGGTCGGCCGCATATCGCCCGCGCGATGGTCAGCCATGGCTATGTGGTGGACACGCGCGAGGCGTTTGACCGCTTTCTGGCGGATGGCGCGCCGGCGTATGTGGCGGGGGAGCGCCTGAGCATGGCGGAGGCGCTGCCGCTGATGCGGGAAAGCGGCTTCGTGCCCGTTCTGGCGCATCCGATGGAGCTGGAGAAGACCGGCGCGCTGCTGCGCCATCTGCTCGGCGTTTGGCAGGAGCAGGGCTTGCGGGGCGTTGAGGTTTACCACCCGTCCGCCGGACGCGCCACGCCCCTGCTGGATTTGACCGCGCGGCGCATGGGCTTTCTGGTCACCGGCGGCAGTGACTTCCATGGCGATGGCGACCGCCACGGCATGGTCGGCTGCACCGCGCCGATGTGGGCGAGGGCTGCCGATGATGTGGAGAAATTGCTGCAAGCAGTGGAAGCTGCTCAAATCATGTGATAGATATATAAGATGAAGAAATACCAAATTGCCATCAGAAAGGGGTGCTGAAACCATGTCCGAATTCAACGACAACAGGCAGCCGCGCCGCCGCCGCACGCAGCTGAACGCGGCGCAGTATGCCGGGCAGCAGACGCTGGACAACAGCATCCCCCTTATCCGCACGGAAGACGCGCCCATGCAGCCGACAAATCCGCCGCGCCGGAATCCGCAGCCGCCCCCGGCGCAGCAGAGCGCCAATCCGCCCATGCAGCCGATGAGCGCGGCTCAGCCGATGGGTGCGGCTCAGCCGATGAGTGCGGCTCAGCCGATGCGCCCGCAGGGGATGAATCAGCCGGGGCAGGGGAGCCAATATGCGCAAAGCGGGCAAATGCGCGGCTTCCGCGGCGTGCAGGGGACGCCCATGCAGCCGCAGCAGGGCTGGAACAACGGCGTGCAGCCGCTCAATGCGGCGCACCAATTGGAGCAGTTCTCGTGGGGGCAGAACCCGACAAGCATGAACACCGGGCGCAATCAGCCGATTCGCGGCGGGCAGATGATGCCGAATCAGCCGATGAATCCGCAGCGCCCGCAGAATCCGCCGTATCCGCAGCAGAATTATGGCGGATGGCAGCAGCCGATGTATCCGGTGAATTTTCCGCAGTATCCGGCGAACGGCAATGGCGGAAACGGCGGCAATGGCGGAAACGGCGGCAATGGCGGCGGCAATCATCCGCCGACGGGGCTGGGGGGCTTCAATCCGGAGCATCGCGAGCCGAAGAACGAGCCTATCCGCCGCAAGCCGTCGGGGCAAAAGCTGCTCAAGCGCATCCTGTTCTGCGCGTGCGCGGTGGCGGTAATTTGCGGGCTGGTCGCGGCGGGCGGCGCCATCAGCAATGCCATCCAAGAGCAGAACGAGCGGGAAGCACTGGTCGCGTCGGTGACGGCGTATGACGACAAGTACGTCCCGAACGTGTATGTGGACGGCATCCACCTCGGCGGCATGACCCGCGCGGAGGCGGAGGAAGCGGTCACGGCGCACGCGAATCAGCAGCGCGACGCGTGGAAGGTGCGCCTGATGTACGCCGGTCAGCTGGTGAGGGAAATCACGAGCGCCGACCTGAACATGACCGTCGATGTGCGGGAAGCCCTCGACGCGGCGTGGCAGCCGGGGCACACAGAAGGCGGCATTGACGCGCGCAAAGCCACGATGGACGCGCTGGCGGAAAATCCCTACGAGGGCTATTCCGCCACGCCCAGCGGCGACAATGTGGTGATTGACAACATCCTGCTCAGCATCGCGCAGCAGGCGTACATTCAGCCGGTGGATGCGCATATTATCTTCGATTACAACAATTTCAACAATCCGCTGACGATTCAGCCGGAGACCGTCGGGCGCTATATGGACACGACCGAGGCGAAAAATCAGGTGTACCAGATGATGTCGTCCTTGGTCAGCGGCGAGGTGGCGCTGACGACGCGCGAGCTTCAGCCGACCACGACCAAAGCCATGCTGGAGCCGCAGATTCAGCTGCGCGCGACGGCGTACACCCCGATTTCGACCACCAGCACGGAGAACCGCAACCTGAACATTCAGGTGGCGTTCGAGCGCATCAACGGCAAGATGCTTGCAGCGGGCGAAACATTCTCCTTCAATACGGTTGTAGGCAAGCGCACGAAGGCAAACGGCTTCTATGAAGCGATTGAGTACGCGTACGGCGATCAGCGCATGGGCTACGGCGGCGGCGTGTGTCAGGCGAGCACGACGATGTACCTCGCGGCGGCGAAGGCGAACATGACGATTCTCAAGCGCGAGCCGCACTCCGACGCGGTGGGCTACACCGACTACGGCAAGGACGCGACGGTATCCGACAACCGCATTGACTTCAAGTTCCGCAACGACACGAACAGCACGATTTTCATCGTCGCGACGGTGATGAAGGACAGCCGCTACGACAAGTCGCACAAGGTGTGCGTGGTGTCGATTTACGGCGAGAGCCTCGGCAAGGGCGTGAAGTACGAGCTGGAAACGGTGACGGTGCAGACCCTGCCCGCCCCGACCGAGCCGGAATACCGCAAGGACACGAACCACACCTACGCCACCTATGTTGACCAAGAGTACACCTACCGCAAGGCAACCGACGGCTGTGTGGTGGAAAGCTACCTGGTGAAGTATGTGGGCGGCGCGGAAACCGAGCGCAAGCTGATGTACACCGACACCTACAAGGCAAAGAGCGAAATCATCTACGTCGGCACGGTGGAGCGGACGGAAGAGGGGCAATGACCAGAGGCTTTGCCTCTGGACTCCAGCAGGGGCGCTGCCCCTGCACCCTGCAAGGGAGTTCCTCCCTTGACCCTTTCGCGCGATTGAGTTGTGCGCTTCGGCATACAGCGCCCGCGTGTTTATGTGACCTCATCCGTCGCTGCGGCGACACCTTCCCCAGAGGGGAAGGCGGAGAAGGGTGCGCGTCCCCAAACCTTCCCCTTTGGGGAAGGTGGCTGAGCGAAGCGAAGTCGGATGAGGTCGTCCTAGGCCAAAAACTTTGTGAAAGAAAATACAACTTGTGAAAAAACCCCCTTTTCTATTTCGGCAGAATGTGCTATAATAGGTTCGGTGGAAACCCTACATTATTGCATCAGGAGGGAAAATCCAATGGCGCTTGTTACGACGAAGGAAATGTTCAAGAAGGCGTATGACGGCGGCTATGCGGTCGGCGCTTTCAACGTCAACAACATGGAAATCATTCAGGGCATCACCGAGGCGGCGGGTGAGCTGAAGGCTCCCGTCATCCTGCAGGTGTCCAAGGGCGCGCGCGCGTATGCCAACCACACCTATCTGGTGAAGCTGGTGGAAGCGGCGGTTATCGAGAACCCCGAAATCCCGATTGCGCTGCACCTTGACCACGGCGACAGCTTTGAGCTGTGCAAGAGCTGCATCGACGGCGGCTTCACGTCCGTCATGATTGACGCTTCCTCCAAGTCCTTTGAGGATAATATCGCCCTGACCCGCAAGGTCGTCGAGTATGCCCATGACCACGGCGTGGTCGTCGAGGCGGAACTCGGCACGCTCGCCGGCGTCGAAGACGACGTGAAGGTGGAGCATGGTCAGGAAATGTACACCCATCCGGAAGAAGTCGAAGAGTTTGTGACCCGCACGGGCTGCGACTCGCTGGCGATTGCCATCGGCACGTCCCACGGCGCGTACAAGTTCAAGCCCGGTCAGAAGCCCCAGCTGCACTTCGAGGTGCTGGAAGAATGCTCCAAGCGTCTGCCCGGCTTCCCGATCGTCCTGCACGGCGCTTCTTCTGTCCCGCAGGAGTTCGTGAAGGAAATCAACCAGTTCGGCGGCAATATGCCCGACGCAATTGGCATTCCGGAAGAGCAGCTGGCGAAGGCGGCGAAGATGGCGGTCTGCAAGATCAACATCGACTCCGACATTCGTCTGGCGATGACCGCGAGCATCCGCAAGTACTTTGCGGAACATCCGGATCACTTTGACCCCCGTCAGTACCTGAAGCCTGCCCGCGCTGCGGTGAAGGCGATGGTCGCCCACAAGATTGTGGATGTGCTGGGCTGCGCTGGCAAGGCGTAATCAAGGCACAAAAAGGCTCTGTCGTGAATGCGGCAGGGCTTTTTGGTTATGGGAATACCGAGCAATTGTGGTTCATCACGGAATCTTGGGGGAAGAGCAGCTTGGGGGCGCGTCTGCGGACGCGCAAAGTTAGGGGCAGGGACGCTTCGCTGCCTGCGCCTTTGTTGAGTGCATTTAAGATGATGGTCGCCCGCGGAACAGTTGGGGCGTTGCCCCAAACCCCACAAGGGACGCTGTCCCTTGACCCTGCAAGGGGCAATTGCCCCTTGACCCCTTTTCGCGATTGAGTTGGTCGCGTTTTCATGCTCCTTCCGCGTGCAGCTTTTGGGTGCTTCGCCTAAGCCCTTGTTTGCTTCCACAACTTTCCGTGAAGAACCAGCTTTTTCGCTGCTGGTGGAGCCGAAAAAGGGAAGCTGCGCACGCCAATTGTATTTATGAAGTTTTTTCGGTTGACATTATGTATTTTTCGCCTTATAATTTTTCATAAGGCTGCGGTGGAAGCCGCAGAACGTGAAAGGAGAAATCCTCATGAAGAAGATGCTGGCACTGGTTCTGGTACTGGCGATGTGCCTCGGCTGCGCTGCCCTGGCGGAAGAAACTGCCTTGGTGTACGCGCTTGGCGCGCCCATGCCCGATTTTACCTTTACGGACATTAACGGCGTTTCCCATACCCTCTCCGAAACCTTGAAGGAGAAGGAAATGGTGCTGATTAACCTCTGGGCAACGTGGTGCGGCCCGTGTGAATCGGAGTTCCCCTTCCTGGAGGAAGCCTATGAGCAGTACAAGGACAAGGTGGAAGTCTTTGCGCTGAGCATCGATGAAAACGATGATGATGCGAAGCTGACGGAATATGTGGCGTCGCATGGCTTGACGTTCCCGGTCGGTCATGAAACGTTCAACCTCTTTGCGGGTTTCGGGCTCAATGGCGTCCCGACCTCGATTGTGGTTGACCGCTTCGGCAATGTGGCTTTCCTCGCAACGGGTTCTCAGACCTCTACGGACGCGTTTGTCCGCCTGTTCGGTCTCTTCCTCGGCGATGAGTACACGCAGACGAATGTGCTGGCGTTCCTGCCGGGCGAAAAGCCCTCGATTCCGCCGACGGATGAAGCGGAACTGAACCGCGCGCTGAATGTGGAAGGCACGGCGGCGCCGCTGTCCTTCACCAATTCTACGGATGAATACACCTGGCCGATGGCGGTTGCGGAAAAGGATGACCGCACGGTTCTTGCCAGCACGAACACGGGCAAGGATACTTCTTCCGCTTCCGTGCTGACTACGGTGGAAGCGAAGGCGGGCGATGTGTTCGCGTTCGACTACAAGACGTCTACCGAAGCCGGCTGCGACCTGTTCTGCCTGTCTGTCAACGGGCAGACGGCGAAGGCGTTCGGCGGCGTAAAGGAATGGGCGACCTACGGCTATGAATTCCCGGCAGACGGTACTTACGAAATTGCCCTGTCTTACATCAAGGATTCCCTTCAGGCCGCGAATGAGGACATGATCTGGCTGGACAACGCGCGCGTGGTGGACGGAGAAGAAGCCGCCGCTGTGCTGGCGAACAACCCGGTCTATCCGGAAGGCACGAAGATGACGACCATCTCCTTTGTGGGCGACAACGTGAAGCAGGTTTTCTTCACTGACCCGAAATTTGCGCTGATGTCCACCTTTGGCGTGACCAACTATTATGTGATTGACAACACGGAAAGCGCGACGGTGAAGGTGACGCTGGCGAAGGGGCTCGACCCGGAAATGTACGCCTTTGGCTGCGAAGCGGCTCCCGAAAACTATGCGCTGACGGACTACATGACGGAGGACGGCTACGTCATCCCGAATCAGCCGATTGACACCAATCAGGCAAGCGGCTTCCCGTATACCACCTATTTTGTGGTGAAGGCTGGCGCGGAAAACGTGGAAGCATCCGCCATTGCAATCGCTGATGAACCCAACGCCAATGCGTTTGTCGCTATGCTGCAGCAGTATGGCATCAATGTCCCCGGCTGGAAGTACGCCGATGGCACCCTGCCTTCCACGGATGAAGTGGCGGAAGCGCCGCAGCTGCCGATGGAGGGCATGGCGAGCTACACGATTAAGTGCGTCGATCAGGACGGCAACCCCGTGACCGGCACGATGATTAACGTCTGCACGGATGAAACGTGCACGCCCATGCCTGTGGATGAGAATGGCGTGCTGGAATTCACCATGCCTGCGTACCCCTATGTGCTGCATGTGCTGATTGTGCCGGAAGGCTACGAGTTCGACAAGACGGTGGAAGAAATTGCTCCCGAAGCGGGCGGCGAAGTGGTGTTCACCTTCCAGAAGGTGTAATCCAAGGCTTCAAGGGGCGGTGTACCTGCGGGTGCGCCGCCCTTTTTCGGTGCTGACTTTTTGGCAAAAGAAACGCACCTCATCTGCTGCATTAGCTGGATGAGGTGCGTTTTGTGGCTTGATTTTTCTATGCGGATTCGCTTGTGTACCGCAGGGGCGAAGGGGTGGAGGGGGCGATCGCAAAGCCCCCTCCTCGCGCCCGCAGGCGCGAAATCCCTGCATAAACACGCGGAAGCAGCCTGAAAGTGTCACCAACTGAATCGCGCGAAAAGGTCAAGGGGGGGGGACTTCGTCCCGTTTCATTCGTCCCGTTTCATTCGCCCCGTTTCATTCGCCCTTGTTATTGCAGCTTCAGGTCGCCGTCCTTGATCCAGCCCCACTTGCGCAGGAAGAAGGCGAACAGCAGCGTCAGCACGGCGGGGAGAACGAAGCAAATCAGGATAAGCCCAACCCAGTCCATCGGCAGAATCGCGGCTTTCGTGCCGGCGGCAATGTCGTTCAGCCAGCCGGTGTAAACGCCAATCTGCCCGACCAAACCGCAAGTGCCCATGCCGCTGGAAACCGCCGGGCCGTTCATTTCGAGGTGGAACAGGCACGTCGCAATCGGGCCGGTGATGGCGGAAGCAAGCGTCGGGGGAATCCACACGCGCGGATTGCGGATGATGTTGGGCATTTGCAGCATCGACGTGCCCAGCCCCTGACTGACCAAGCCGCCCACGCCATTCTCGCGGAAGGACATGACCGCGAAGCCGACCATCTGCGCGCAGCAGCCCGCGACCGCCGCGCCGCCCGCAAGCCCCGTCAGCGAGAGCGCCGCGCAAATGGCAGCGCTGGAAATCGGCAGCGTCAGCGCCATGCCGACGACGACGGACACCAGAATGCCCATCAGCAGCGGCTGGAGGTTCGTTGCCCACTTGATGAAATCGCCGACCGAACTGGCAGCCGCGCCAATCGCGGGCGCGCACAGCACGGACAGCCCAACGCCGACAAGAATCGTGACCGCCGGGGTGACGAGAATATCCACCTTCGTCTCCTTGCTGACGATTTTGCCGCATTCGGACGCGACAATCGTGATGAAGTAGACCGCCAGCGGGCCGCCCGCGCCGCCGAGCTTATTTGCCGCCATGCCGACGGCAATCAGGCTGTACAGCACCAATTGCGGGGCAGAGAGCGCCGCGCCGATGGACACCGCCATGGCCGGCCCCGCCACCTGCTGGGCGAAGTTGCCCGCGTCAATTAGGAACTGCACGTTCAGCTGCTGACCGAGCGTCTTGATGATTGTGCCAATCAGCAGCGAGGCGAACAGTCCCTGCGCCATGGCGCCCATTGCGTCTATTCCGTAGCGTTTTGCGGAAAACAGAACATTCTTCCGTTTCAGAAACGCGCTGATCTTTCCCATGTCCTCCCAATCTCCCTTGTGCGGGGAATCCCCGCGAAATTTCCGCCGAAAAACGGTGGATTGCACTCCATTATAGCATATTGACAAGAAAGAAACAAGCATATATCACAGAATGTGTGGGTTGGGTGAACAAAGTGCGAAATTTCGCGCAGATCCGATGATAACAGGTGTTTTTGTTGCAAGGCAGTCATAACCGTGCTATAATGAAGCGATTGCAAACGGCTCACACGCTTGCAGTCAGCGCAGGAGAGGAGGCATCCGGTCAGTCAGCGCCGGAAGAGCACGGATGAGAAAGAAAAACTCCATCATCAATATGATTGTCGGGCTGGTGGGGCAGCTGCTGAACATGCTGCTTTCCTTCGGCGGACGCATGGTGTTCGTCCACTACCTGTCGCAGGAATATCTCGGCGTGAACGGCCTCTTCGGCGATGTGCTGGGAATGCTGAATCTGGCAGAATTGGGCATCGGCTCGGCGATGATTTTCAGCATGTACCGTCCGGCGGCGCAGAACGACGAGAAGCAGCTGGCGCGCCTGATGAACCTCTATCGCACGCTGTACCGCATCGTTGCGCTGGCGGTGCTGGGCATCGGGCTGGCGCTCATGCCGTTCCTGCCGCGGCTGATGAAGGGCGGCGAGGGCGTGGAGAACTTGCCGCTGATTTATCTGCTGTACCTCCTGCAAGCTGTCACGTCATACCTGCTGTCCTACAAGAACGCCATCTATCAGGCGTACCAGAAGGCATATATCCGCAAGGCGATTGACCAAATCATCGGCATCGTGCGCCTGATTCTGCAAATCATTGTGCTGGTGACGACGCGGAACTTCATCCTCTACCTGATTATCCAGCTTTTTATGCCGATGCTCACCAGCGCTATCATCTGGGCGCGCGCGGACAGGGAGTTCCCATACCTCAAGCAGTGCAAGGAGCTGCCTGAACCGCAGGAGCGCAAGGCGATTTTCAAGAACGTCGGCGCGCTGAGCCTGCATAAGCTGGCGACGGTTATCGTCCGCAGCACGGATAACCTGATTATGTCCGCGTTTGACGGGCTGGCTACGGTCGGCATATACTCCAACTACAAGCTCGTTTTGATGAACGTCAACAACCTGCTGGGGCATGTGACGGGCGCATTCACCGCCAGCATCGGCAACCTGAACGCGCTGGAGGGCAGAAAGCGCGTCTACGAAATCTTCCGCATCCTCGATTTCGCCGCTTTCCTGCTCTACGGCTACCTCTCCGGCGGACTGGTGACGCTGATTAACTTCTTCATCCGCATGATTTTCGGCGAAGAGTACCTTTTCTCGATGACGGTCGTCGTCATCATCATAGCGGAGTTTTTCATCAGCGGCCTTCGCCAGATGGGGCTGCAGTTCCGCGAGGCGCTGGGGCTGTTCTGGTATGACCGCTACAAGGCGCTGGCGGAGGCCATCATCAACCTTGTTGTATCGCTGATTCTGGTGCGGCGCTTTGGCGTGGCGGGCATCATCGGCGGCACGATTATCTCCAGCCTGCTGACGTGCGTCTGGTTTGAGCCGTATGTGCTGATGCGCTACGGCATTGAGGAGGACTGGCAGAAGAAGCTGCGCCGCTACTTCATGGATTACATCGTCCGCTGGGTGGTGGTCGCGGGGGTCAGCGCCGTGTCCTACTGGATTTTCCAGCTGATGCCACAGATGAATTTCCTCTGGTTCATCGCCCAAGGGCTGATTTATACCGCGATTTTCGCCGCGGTCGTGTTGACGGTTTACGGCAGAACGCCGGAATTCCAGTACCTGCTGGAAATGACCGTCCGCAAGCTGAAAAAGAAACTTCGGGGTGGGGAGTAACCTATGCTGCCGCTGATTTCCATCATTCTACCCGTCTACAACATGTCAGGCAAGCTGCCCCGGTGCATTGCCAGCCTGACGGCGCAGACATACCCGAATCTCGAATTCCTTTTCGTGGATGACGGCTCGACTGATAACAGCGTGCAGGTCATCCAGCAATACGCGGATAGCCGCTTCCGTATCCTCCGCAAGAAAAACGGCGGTGTGTCGTCGGCGCGGAATGAGGGCTTGCGCAACATGCGCGGCGAATACGGCGCGTTCGTTGATCCGGACGACACCGTGTCGCCGAACTACATTCAGTACCTGTACGATGCGCTGATGGCGCAAGGGACGAAAATGTCCTGCTGCTGGACTTACGAGCTGCACGAGGACGATGCGGATAAGCCACTGCCGGACGAACCCCATCAGCCCGCGAAGCTGGCAACGTTTGATAACTACGACCAGTGGGGCGAGATGGCGCACGTCCAGTCCTACGGCGTGCTGTATCACCACGATTTGCTGGAGAATCTGCGCTTTGATGAGCAGATTTCTTACGCGGAGGACACGCTGTTCTACATGCAGGCAGTTCTGGCGACGAAGCGCGTGGCGTACCTGATCGACCGGCTCTACTACTATGTGCAGTGGACAGGTTCGGCGATGCACCAAAAATATACGACAAAGCAGTATTCGGACGTGACGGTGTGGGCGGACGTTTGCCGGATGACGAAGGACGTTGCGCCGCTGATGCACCAAACGTCGATGACGCGGTACTGCTTTGCGTGCACGCGGGCGTTCTACTTCTCCTTCACGAGCGAGCAGGACTGCACGGCGCTGCGGCAGGATGCCATCAAGCGTTTGCGCGCGAACTGGCGCTGGGTGCTGAAGATGCCGACGCAGAATGAGCGCCGCAAGGGGCTGATTGCGATGGTCAGTCCGAAGCTGGCGTACTTGATGTGGAAGAAGGCAAAGGGAAAGTAAAGGCACCACCGCACAATTCGGCGGCGCGTCTGGCGATGTCTTTTCCGCCATCTG
>ERZ772851.871-NODE-871-length-33215-cov-15.852051_pt1 | contig 33215 bp, 28 predicted proteins | sample MGYA00512137_ERZ772851 | MGnify/ENA primary metagenome ERZ772851 (study PRJEB29015, sample SAMEA2737663) | human gut metagenome | biome: human gut; feature: human-associated habitat; material: faeces | place: China | collected 2012 ... | reverse complement strand
CCATCTCCCTCCCCGAGGGAGGGCCGGGGTGGGGTCAGGCTTGTAAACGACGCCGAAGGCGGCGACAACACCGCCCGGAAGCACAACAACGAAGAAAAAACATAAAAACTTAAAATAAACTTTCAGCGGATTAGCAGGATAGCGCAACGAGAGGTGTAAAGTGTTGGCTTGTAATTAATAGCGCGTTAATTTGCGTTATGCGGAAATTGGTTCGATACGGTTTTACAGCCTATCGCCGACAAAGAATCGTTACCAGATCATTACGCGGAATTTACTTCGCTATTGAAGCGTAACACATTCTTTTTCTGTGTTTTGCACAATTTTACATCTTGACAAACGGCCCGACAGGTATTAACTTTGTAACCAAAAATCGGGTTTATTATGCGAAGCACGTTTCGGGTCTTATTTTACGTGAAGAAAGGCAGCGCCCGCCCCAACGGCGATCTGCCTTTGATGTGCCGTCTTACAGTAGATGGCGAGGTCAAACAATTCAGTTGCAAAATGGACGTTCCTCCGCGTTTATGGGATGTCAAGAACGGCCGGGCGACGGGCAAGAGCGTCGAGGCCATGCAAATCAATCTTGCCGTCGATAAAATCCGCGTCGAGGTGAACCGCCGCTATCAGGAGTTGATGCAGTCGGACGGCTATGTCACGGCCGCCAAACTGCGGGATGCCTACCTCGGTATCGGAGTAAAGCAGGAAACGCTGTTGAAACTCTTCGAACAGCACAATGTCGAATACCGGAAAAAGGTGGGTTTCAACCGTGAGGTCGCCACATGGAAAAAGTACTGCTGCGTGTGTAAGCGCGTGCGGGAGTTCCTCGCCCATACCTACCACCGGGAGGACATCCCGCTGAAAGAACTGAACCTTACCTTTATCAACGATTTCGAGTATTTCCTGCGCACGGAGAAGAAATGCCGCACAAATACCGTGTGGGGCTACATGATCGTCTTGAAACATATCGTCGCCATTGCCCGCAACGACGGGCGCCTGCCGTTCAACCCGTTTTCGGGCTATATCAACTCTCCCGAAAGCGTGGACAGGGGTTATCTCTCGCAAGAGGAGATCAAGGCCGTGATGAACTATAAAACGGCCAACAAGGCGCATGCCCGCATCCGCGATCTGTTCGTCTTCTCCATCTTCACGGGGCTGGCTTATGCCGACGTGAAAGGGCTGACCACGGACAACCTTCAAACTATGTTCGACGGTAACCTGTGGATCATCACGCGACGTAAGAAAACCAATACCGAAAGCCGTATCCGCCTGCTGGATATTCCCAAACGCATCATCGAGAAATACGCGGATCAGCGGCTCGACAACCATGTCTTTTATATGCCGTGCAACTGCCATTGCAACGACATCCTGCGCGAGATCGGCAAGCAATGCGGCATTAAAAACAAACTGACCTTCCACCTCGCAAGACATATCAATTCTTCTTACTTATTGAAAACAAGAAACTTACAAAGGATGTCAGCTTGACAGGTAACGACTTGGAAACCAGCGAGCTTCTCTATTCTGCAATGTTCTACATCAATCAAAAGAACGCTTTTCTCATTTGCAAAAGTAGTGTTTTTCTTCCTTATTGCCAAAGTTATTCCTCTGAAAAATAGGGAAAATCAAACATCTTATCATTATTGTACATCTTGGTGATGAAAATCAGTCGCACTGTCTTGCTTTTAATTCCATACCGTTTCCACATCATATTTGAGCCTGCCCATTTGCGAATAGCCTGTTGGTAGGTTTGCCTGTCTGTGTGCCGGCAGGCAAGCAGGACGGCAGGCAGGTTGGAGCGCGGGCAGGCTTGCAGGCCAGCGTGCGTATGCCTATATGCTTTTGTTTATTGCACCATTCTTTTGTTGCTTTATTACTACGTTGATAGACGGATGTATTGTACCACCGATTTATATCATTCAAACTCCACCTCTCTAAAGCCACAATCCATTGCTGATACCTTTATTTGAAGTTTCGCTGTTGTAAACCAGCACAACAGCACGACAGCAAACCAGCATATCATTGAAACTATGTTGCTTCCTATCTGCATTGAATTACTTTCTTGCTTGTCGGGTTCTGTTCTTCATTGTTTTAGCAAACCATTGGTTTGCTGAATTTGTAAACAAGCGAGGATGTATTTGCTCAAAATAGCATTTCCTTATTAGTCTAATGTCAGTTTGGGCTGTGATTGGCACATATTGACATCCGAATTGGCACTATTGTCTGTTTCTCAAAAGGATGAAAATCCGGCTTTGTTCCCTGTAATCTCAATAAGGTGCAGGCTTGCACACCGCCCTATTCCCTTTCTTCTTTTGGGCAGCTTGGGCATCGGGAAACGATGCTTTGAAAGCCGAAATAACAGCACAAATTCCAATCCGTTTGCTGACGGATTATTGATTTCACGAGAAATCAGCGAGAAATCAGCAAGGTGTCCTTCGAGTTACTCGAAGGCTTTTCGGTTACTGCCGAAAAGTGGCAGCAGCAAGGTATGTTTTGAGTAACTCAAAACCTTTCGGGTTACTCCCGAAAGCCTTGCCGCCGAGTTGCCTCTCCGAAGTCGGGCAACCTGTTTCTGACCTGCGGTAATCGTGCCTTATTTCTTGTACTTGATGCCGTATTGTTTCATCTTGCCGTATAGTGTAGTGCGCCCGATACCGAGCAGTTCAGCAGCCAGCGAACGGTTGCCGTCCGCCTGTTTCAGAGCACGGATTATCTGTTTCTTTTCCATTTCCACGTTCTTCAAGGACAAGGATGCTTCTCCCGGTAACGGCGTTTCTTCAAACTCCAGTTTGTCAGCCGTTATCATATCCCCGTCGGTGAACAGCACCGCCGAGCGTACCGTACCTTTCAGTTCCCTCACATTGCCGCTCCACGGATGGACGAGCATCCGCTTTCTTGCTTTTGCATCAAAGCCTTTCACCTGTTTGCCGAACTCCTTGTTTGCAAGTTCACGGAAGAAGTCTGCGAGCGGCATAATGTCCTCACGACACTCACGCAATGGAGGTATGTTCAACGTGTATTCCTTAATCCGATGGAACAAGTCCTGACGGAAACGCTTTTCGGCTACTGCTGACTGCATATCCTCGTTGGTAGCGGCAATGATGCGCACGTCAGCAGTCTTTTCCTTGTTGCCGCCTATGGGTCTGTACCGTTTGCTCATCGTATGTATTTTCTCGGCGACAACCTTGCCCCGCTCTCCGATTTTCGTTATCTTCACAACCCTAAAAACATATATCGATGAACGACAATATCATTTCACTTCATTCCCATCCTGCATGGCGCATCCCGGCGGCACGCTGGTTTCAGGAGAAATGGGAAATTCCTTTGGAGGAATATCTGACAAGCATTGACGATAGCATCCGGGGAACGGCGGCTGTCCCGCAATGGTATATTGCGGTGGATGGAGGGCGGATCATTGCCGGAGCCGGTGTGATAGCGAACGATTTCCACGACCGCAAGGACCTGACGCCGAATGTCTGCGCCCTGTATGTCGAGCCAGAACTGCGCCGTCGTGGCATTGCCGGACACCTCTTGGCACATATCTGCAAGGATATGGCGGCGAAAGGCATCGGCACACTCTACCTCATCACGGAACACACCTCGTTCTACGAACGCTACGGTTGGAAATACCTCTGCATGGTGCAGGGCGATGACGGGGAACAGATGCGGATGTATAAAAAAGACACTTCGCTATGAGACAACTGAAAGGAAAAAACATTTAAGCTATATGAACAACTTGATTATTCGTCCTATCCGTCCAGAAGAAACAATGCTTTTATTGGATTTTTTATACGAAGCTATTTATCAATCCGAATCTTCCCAACCGATTCCGAGAACTATTCTCCAGCAACCTCCACTCTGGAAATATATCGAAAATTTCGGGAGTCGAAAAGGTGATTTGTGTGCAGTCGCAATCATTGACAACTTGATAATCGGAGCTGTATGGGTTCGATTTGTCCATTCCTATGGCTTCGTCCGTGAGAAACTCCCCGAGTTGTCTATTTCGCTTTATCCCGAATACAGAGGTCAAGGCATCGGTACACAACTGATGCTATACATTCAGGGAATGTTGAAAAAAGCAGGTTATTATGGCGTTTCACTTTCTGTCAGCAAACAAAACAGAGCTTTCCAATTGTACCAAACATTAGGTTTCTCCATTGTTCAAGAGAAAGAGAGCGATTATGTAATGGTCAAATACTTGAATCCTGAGAGATAACTGCCGCCGACCGAGTCGACAGTATCAATCCGTCCCGATAACCGCTTTCCCCCGCTGGGGACAGCCGAAATCGGGACGGATTCATAGTTTCCAACCTGAAATTTGTTCCTGAATATTCCATAGTTGGGCATACAACCCTTCGGCCTGCATCAATGTTTCATGCGTACCTTTTTCCTTTATCTGTCCGTTATCCAATACGATAATTTGGTCTGCCCCCTTAATGGTTTTAAGTCTATGCGCAATGGCAATGACAGTATGCCCTTTGATGAGTGCATCTATGGCTTTCTGTACTTCCACTTCATTTTCGGGGTCAAGTGAGGCGGTCGCTTCATCAAGCAGGATGATTTGTGCGTCTTTCAGCATGGCACGGGCTATGGATATGCGTTGCTTTTCTCCGCCCGAAAGGGTACAACCTCCTTCTCCCACCATTGTGTCGTAACCTTGAGGCAAGCGCATGATGAAGTCATGGCAGCAAGCTTTTTTAGCTGCGGTTATAATTTCCTCTTCCGTCGCATCCGTTTTACCGAAGCGGATATTGTTGCGTATGGTGTCCTGAAACAGATAGACATCTTGGAACACCATAGAGATGTGGCTCATTAGGCTTTCGGGATTTATCTCGTTCATCGGAACTCCATTGAAAAGAATGCGTCCTTTCTGTGGGTCGTAGAAACGGGCGCAAAGCTTCATCACCGTACTTTTCCCACTTCCAGAAGGACCTACAAGAGCCGTCAAAGAGTTTTTCGGGAGCGTAATGTTTATATCATGCAACACTTCCTTGTCTTGATAGGCAAACGATACGTGTTCAAACCGGATGTCGCCCGCTGCCGGGGATTGCCGTTCTCCTTTCATCTCCGGCTCGTTCATCAAGGAAAGGATGCGTCCACCGGCAATGGAAAAATAGCGGAACTCGGTAAAGTTTGTCAGGGCGGAAGTCAGCGGGTCGAACACACGAGAACCGACCACAAGGAACAGCACAAATACAAGGATTGAAAGTTTTCCTCCCAACAGAAGATAAGTTCCACATAATACCATCATTGTCAGCCCAGCACGTACCAAAGTGATGCTCAACAAGACGAACGGGCCTAACAAGGCTTCCTGACGGATGCAAGCACGGCGAAGTTCTGCAAACGCATCGCGTAACCTGACAAAGCGGTCACCTATCAGATTGTACGCTTTCATTACCCGAATACCCTGCAAGTATTCTTCCAACCGATTTCCAGCATTTATTTTCGCTTGAATTTGCCTGCCGCTTAGACTTCGTTGTGCTTTTGTGCTTGCCCACAGGACAAGCATGGCAAGCGGCAAGGCGGCAAACATACTGACCGCCATCCTCCAATCTATCCATACAAGCGAAGCAAAAGCCAGTACGGGCATGACTATGGCACCCATAAGTTGGGGCAGGTGGTGCGAAATTCCGGTTTCTGCCATCATGAAGTCCGTAACAAGCATGGACGACAAATCACCCGGATCACGTTTCGACAAAAAGCCCAACGATAGTTTCCGCAAGTGCTCCGCCAGCGACAAACGCCCGGAAGCACTCATTTCGTATGCTCCTCTAAAATTGGCTCGGTAGGATGCCCGTTCTGCCAAAGCCATGACCAGCATATAAATAGCCATAATGCCGAATATCCACCACAGGCGGGTCGTGTCAAGCGGCTGTCCGCTCCCGTCAAATGCACTGAAAATGATACGTATCGCTTCTATAGAAAGACAAAACGGTACTATATTCACTAAGTTGGCAAGCATGGTGTAACCCACCGGCTTGTAAAGTCTTTCCGTGTGACCTATTGTAATATTCTTTATTGCATTCATATCTTATTTTATTTATATGCTATAATATGTATTTCTCCCTTTTTACGGATTGTTCTGATGGATGAAAATCCGGCTTCATGCAACAGCTCTTCCAATTCTGCCGGAGTATAGACAACCATACCGTCTATCCGTTCCGTCCACATTTTTCCAAGTTCGGGGTCGCTCGCTTCCAGACTAATAAGGAAACAACCTCCTTCTCGGAGAACACGCGCCACTTCAGACAACGCTATGTTTACAGGCGACCAGAAATAGACCGTTTCAAAAGCCGTGATAGCATTAAAGAATCCATCCTCATAAGGTAATGAACAAACATTCCCTTGTTGTATGAAACATCTTTTATTCAAGTCTTTTTCGTTGTACTTTTGGGCGAATGAAACACTTTCTTCTGACAGGTCTATGCCGTAGATATTTCCTTTCGGACATAAATTCAATAAACGTTTCAAATTCGCACCACCGCCACAGCCTATATCAAGTACATTCCAATTCGGCTGCCATTCCACTTGCTTCATTCCACGATTAGCTAAGGATGCATGAAAACAATTCATTCCTCGCAAAATCATCCGTCCCCAAAATCCTTGCGGACAACTTGTGTTTTGCAAGACCTTGTTTAAGAAATTCTTCTTTCTCATATTGCTTTTAGTTTTTGTTCAACGTCCAATGGTATGCGCTCGTATAGGCATCCCACATATTTTTATATACACCCTCTGTCACGGATAATTGTTCATGCCTTCCGCATTGCACAATGCTTCCTTCTTTCATGACGACAATCTGATGCGCAGAAATGATGGAAGAAAGGCGATGGGCAATCACAATGACCGTCTTGTCCTTTATCAGCGACTGCAAAGCCATCTGCATTTTATGCTCGTTTTCAGGGTCGGCGAAAGCTGTCGCTTCGTCCAATACCAGTATCGGCGCATTCTTCAATATGGCACGAGCCACACATATCCGTTGGGCTTCGCCGCCGGACAGAAAGACGCCTTTGTCGCCAATCCGTGTTTCGTAGCCTTGCGGCAGACACCCTATGAAGTCGTGGCATTGGGCAGCTTTTGCTGCGGCTATCACTTTCTCTTTCGTGGCATAAGGAGAGCCGACGGCGATGTTCTCATAAAGAGTGTCGTAAAAAAGGAAAGTGTCTTGAAAGACGAATGAAACCATATCCATCAGTTTTGCAGTAGCTATCTGGCGTATATCCACGCCACCTATGCAGATTTTCCCTTGCTCCACATCCCAGAACCGGGGTATCAGGTTGGCAACCGTTGATTTGCCGCTTCCAGACGGACCTACGAGAGCGGTTATCTTTCCTTGTGGCGCGACAAAGCTGACATCACGCAAGGCTTCCGTCCGTGTTCCCTGTTCCGTGTTTTCGTAGGAAAATGACACATGACGAAACTCTACATCGTAAGCGGTAGGTACTTGCGGATGTTCCGGCTCCGGCACAGGCTTCTTTTCCAATATGCGGTCAATACGGTTTACTCCTTCGTTAATGTCGCGTGTGTTGCCTCCTAAAAAGGTCAGTTTGTAAACGGGGGAAGCCATACCCGGTCCCATGATGATAAAGAACAGCCACACCACTGCCAATGAGAGCGATTGCGGACTGGCTTGCAACAGCAGGATGCCCATCGGAAGGATGAATGTCACCATCGAATTGAGCAAGACGGTAAATGCTATCATCCCGTTCTGATAAGTGTCACAACATTTCAAGGCGAATGTCTTGTATGCCTGTATCTCGGCGTTGAATTGGCGGAACGAACGGACACTTTGCCCGAAAATCTTGACCACGGGCATTCCCCGCACGTATTGCACGGCGGATGCGCTCATCTTTTCTTGTGCATCGTAATAGATGGACATGAATTCCCTTGCCCGTTTCCCCATGAAGTTGGAAAATTGCAGGAAAAGGCTAAGCACCACGACCGCCAGGCAGACCACTGTCAGCCACACATCCAAAGAGAAAAAGATGATGAGCATCACCACCACTGTTGCCACGACATTAACCAAATCCGGGATGGTATGGGCGATGAAACCTTCTATCTTTTCGATGTTCTGGTCCATCGTTTTCTTAATGGCTCCCGTGGAAGTGTTGTTCAAATATCCCAAAGACAGTTTGCCGATATGTTCAGACAGACGGACACGCAACCCATACAAGATACGGAATGCAGCCACATGTGAGGACATCAGGGCGGCATAGAGCAATATCAATCCGCCAACAAGCCCTCCAAATGCAATCCATCCCCAACGCATCATGTCCGTTCCGTCCAAAGCGGAAAGATTGGAGCCATTCGACAGCAACTCTTTCAAAATTTCATAAACTGCCCAATAAGGCACAAGCATACACCCCGCGCTGCCAGCCGACAGCAGACCTGCTAATATAAGCAGACCTTTCCTTTGTCCCGCTATCTCGAACAGACGGGACAAACCTTTTTTCTTTTTTGACTTTTCCATTATTATTACGCTATTTTGAAATGATTTTATATCCGAGCAATGAACTGAATTTGTAGCAAAGCCAAGGGATGCGCCCCAATATCTGCCCGAAGAAGAATCCCCAGCGTGAACGGAAGAACTTCATGTAGTTAGCCTGTTCAATGAGCTTTAAAGACGGTTCCCATTGTTCCACCACATGCCCGTTGCTTATGCCGGAACGGATTTGAGCCTCGTGCTTGCGGAGCGAATCGGGCTTCACACCATGTCGGCTCATTATCGTGCCGCACACGTCAAACCACAATTCACCTCCCCCGAAACGGCTTGCCACGTGATGCAGGAAGGATTTTACTTGCTTCTCGTAGAAGTACATCAGTACCCCCTCCACGATGAAGATAAATTCTGCATCGGGATGCTTCCGACGCAAGTCATCCATCCAGTCGGTCTCCAACAAAGACGCTTCAATATAGACATTGTCCGGCTGTTCGGGTATCAATTCCCGGCGTAGAGCAATGACCTCAGGCAAATCCAAATCATAAAAGACTGCTTTCTGACTTCCGATACGCTGGAAACGGGTATCCAGTCCACATCCCACATTGACCACGACCGGATGCGAATGTGTCTTAATAAATCGGCGCACGGCGCAATCAAAATACCATCCACGCACCACACATCCCACTTCGCTCAACTTTGCCCCGTCGAACTGGGAATAATCGTATTCCAAACTGTCCGCCAGCCATTCCGCAGTCTTGTCATATAGGATGGGATTATTCCGGCTGCTTTCTTTGGCTCTCATGTATAGCGGAATAAGCAATGTTTCCGCTACAATGCTCTTAAACTCGTATTTCTGTTTCATATTTTGGGATATTTAATAGTGAACGATATTCAGAATTGTTCATAAAAAAAGGAGGAAACCTCCGTGAAGATTTCCTCCTTGCCAACCGTTCTGATGCGGTTGAATGTTCGTATGTACGTTGTCTGTTCATATCTTAATAATAGCCCTCCAACCTTGGATTTCAAACAGGATATAATCGTGCAAAATAGCCTCCATTTCTTGCCGGGGTACGGAATGCATCAATAGTTCCTCGAACATCGTGAACATCCATACCGTATGCAAATGAATGATAAAATCGGACACAGCCGTATTGATTTCGGGATGTTTCCGCTGCATGGACGCGAACCACGCCTTAACCAATTCCGTGGAACGGTCGGTATAATTCTCACGGAAGCGTTCCAATGAAGAACCTTGCGCACGGAACAACAGTATTTCCATTAGCGAACGGTGTTTGTCTATAAGCGAAACATATTCGTCAATGCAGGATTTCAGGTATTTTTCCGACCGCATCATCATAATATCTTCGCCCCGTATGCCGTGGTGTTCTTGCAGCATGACTTCCAAAGCGCACAAAACAGGACGGACCACTTCATGGAATAATTCATCTTTGCTTGTGAAGTAGTTATAGATATTCCCGACACCAACCCCAGCTAACTCCGCTATTTCGCGCATGGAAGTCTTGGAATAGCCTTTCTTCTCGAATTGCTGCCTGGCAATCGTCAATATCCGACCCCTTATGTCCTCTTTCAGCACTTGCATTTATAACGAACAATGTCTGTTTTTAATTTTTTGCAAAAGTATAAGGCTTGAAATTGTCGTGCAATACCTATTTTTAGGGATTTTGCGTCTTCCAAAACATGGGGAACAAGCCGTTTCGGTATGTCCGAAACACAAACTTGCTCCCATAAAAACTTTGCCTCCAATGGATGCTCCTGTTTCTTTAAATCAATCGTATGTCATAAAATAAAGTCATACTTCATTCTACATCAAGCTCAGGTTTATTAGCAGGCTTATTTGAACCTGATGAACGCCACAGGCTACCACACCGATGCCAAATGCTGCCACGCAGGTGCGAAGCGGTTGGATTGTGCCGGACTTCGCTTTTCTTTGCATCACGACGCTTGGAACAGCCGTCACGGGGTCGGCGGATAACGCCACTCCCTGCCACAAGCTGCCACGATTGTGCCAACCCATCGTTTGATGCGTAATGCTCATTTACTTTGCGTCCAAAATCGAGTATCAACATTAAAAACAGTATTGACAATGGAAGTATTGATTTTTCAGAAAGAGGCGTTTGAGGAAATGACGACGAAGTTCAGCCGTTTCTCAGACCGTGTGAACGAACTCCTTGCCAAGCAAGGCAGCAAGTCATTAAACCGTTGGATGGACAACCAAGAGGTCTGCCAACAGTTGAACATCAGTCCGCGCACCTTGCAGACGCTGCGTGACAACGGCACGCTGGCTTATTCGCAGATAAACCACAAGGTGTTTTACCGACCGGAAGATGTGCTGCGCATCGTCAAGCCTGTGGGGAACAAACGTGCGACCAAAAGTATTTGATATTTAAATGACCACTAAATCCAACGTAACAATGAGTGAAATGATTACCAAGAACCATGCGCTTGTCGCCGAGTTCGGCGACAGCCTTGACCGTCTTCTGGACGGCATCGAGAACTTTATGGCAAACAGCCGTCCGACATTGGGAGGTGAACGCTTCCTGACGGACAGGGAGGTGTCGGCACGGCTGAAAGTGAGCCGACGCACCTTGCAGGATTACCGCAACAACGGGGTGGTGTCCTATTACCAGTTGGGCGGCAAGATTCTGTACAAGGAATCAGACATCGAAAGTATGCTTGCCGCCAATTACCGGGAAGCGTTCAGATAGGCTGACGGAAATCCCCTGTAAAACGGTGTTACCCTCAAACGGCGTAAGAGATAGCCTTACACGCCGTTTGAGGGTATCTCATACGCCGTCTGAGGTCTGCTCAATTTCCCGCTCTCTTTCCACGTGACGGGGAGAGCGAAAAGAAAAGGTTGACGGACTGTCTGTTGTTCATGGTCAGCCTGCGCATGATGAACCGCCGGAAAGCCATGCTTTCCCGACCTCTTAACTTGAAGGAAACGGCTATCACCATTTCAAGGCTGTAAACATCGTAGTTTATCCCGTTGTCCTGCCTGATGTACCGCTTCGTTTCGCTTTCCAACAATTCGCCATTCTTGTATATGGCATGGACAGCCTTGCGGATGTGGCAGCCGAACACATTGAACGCATCGGACATTTCCTGCTGCGTCATCCAGACGGGAGCGGTCGGCATGGCAACCGCCCCGTTTTCTGTGATTGTGATTATTCCCCGTTCCATTGTCATGCCTCATATTATTCATTATCAATGTTTGTTTCTTTTGGCAGTTCTTGTCTTTTGTACCATTTGCCCGTTCCGTACATCATTCTGACCGCCATCAGGTTGTCCATGTCCTTTGAAATCTTCTTGTCAGTCACCTCCGCGTACCGCTGGGTGGTCTTTATGCCTGAGTGCCCCATCATCTTGGCGATGCTCTCAATGGGTATGCCCTCCGAAATCAAGAAAGTTCCGAACGAGTGCCTGCTTTGATGGTAGGACAAGTTTTCTTTCCGTCCTATCGCCACGCCCAACTCGTGTATCTCGAACCACATCTCGTCACGGCTCGGAAGCGGAAACACGGGCTTCGTGTCGTCGGTCGTGTTGTAGAGGTCGAGTATCTGCTCCGCTATCGGATGCAGGGGGATGAACGCCTCCACGTTGGTCTTCTTGCGGTTGATGCGGATGTAACGCCTGCCGTCCGCCGTCACGCCGAGATGGTGGGGATGGAGCAGCATGATGTCCACATACGCCAATCCCGTAAAAGTTGAAAACAAAAATGCCCTGCGTCCAAGTTCCTGCAACGGGTCGAGCATCGGGGTTTCAAGGATGGCTTTCAGTTCCGCACGGCTGATGTGCCTGTGCTTCGGCGCGGGCTTCTTCTCGTATTCCATGTCCTCCAACGGGTTGGCACGGAGTATCTCATAATCTACGGCAAGATATACCAATTTGCTCAGCCAGCACAGGCACTTGTTCATCTGTGACGGTCCGAAGTTCTTGTAGCGTTTCAGAAAGGCTTTATAAGCATTGCCGAACTCCTCCGTGATGTCAGCGAACTCCATATCATCCTTACCCTGTGAGGTAAGGAAGTCCGTCAGATATTTTTGGTTGTATTTGGAGTTCCTGTATGTCGATGTGGAGTTTATCTCCTTTGAACGGGCAAGCAACCGTTCAAGCTCCCTTTCGCCCATCTGCAGCAGCTTGGTGGGGATGACGGCTTTCCTTGCCAGCGCATTTTTGAGCAGTTCGGCACTCACCACGTTCTGTTTCTTCAACGAATCCTCATAGGCAAGCTCGACGGACTTCTTGAACTCCTGCAAGCGGTTGTTCTCGCGGACGGTACGGGTGGTTCCCTTGCTTCTGTTCCAGTCCTCCGGTCTGCAATAGATGCCGGTGGTTATCGTGGAACTCTTGCCGTCTATGGTGATGCGGCAGAGGACGGCGGTCGTGCCGTCAGCTTTTACCTTGTTACGGTTGATGTACGGTAATATGGAAAATGTACTGCGCATAATGAAATTCTGATTTTAATTGGTTACAAAACAAGTTTCAAGTCTTTGGTCGCCTCGATGTATCTGTCCATGTCCTCAAACAGCTTTTTCGGAGTGACACGGGCATAGACCTGTGTGGTCTGGATGTCGGAATGACCCAGCATCCGGCTGATGGTTTCAATCGGCACTCCGGCTTCCAGCGTAATCAGCGAGGCGAACGAATGGCGTGCCTGATGGTAGCATAAGCTTCCGCTTACCCCTGCAAGGACGGCAAGGGCTTTCATGTGCCGTTTCATATTAGGATGGTGTATCATCGGGAACAATGTCGGACGGCTGTCGTCATGGTACTTCTCAATCAGGGCGAGTGCTTCGGGCAACAGCTTCACGCTTGCCCGAAGCTCGTTCTTCTTGCGGCGGTATTTAAGCCAGAGGTTTCCCTCATCGTCCGTGTAGAGGTTCTCACGGGTAACGCTCACCGCATCCGCATAGGCGGTTCCAGTATAGCAGGCAAATAGGAAGAGGTCACGGGCAAGGATGTGCGTGGTACGCCATGCGGGTATCTCCACGTCGCGTATCTTCTCGAAGTCCTCACGGCTCAACGCCCTCGGAGTACGTTCCATTTGTTTGGGCAGGGTGAAATTGGCAAAGAAACACCTTTCGGCATATCCCTCCTTGTAGGCGATGCGGCATACCTTTTTCAAGATGGCGAGGTAATGTCGCACGGTATCCACCGCCAGACCTTTCACGTCCATGACGTAGTTCTGGTAATCGTGGATGAACTGTTCGGAAAGCTGTCCGAAAGCGATGTCCTTCGTCTTGAACTGCCACTGGATGAACTCGCCCAATCTCTTTCTCATGTAGTAATAGCCGGGATAAGTTCCTTTGGCACGGTCGATGCCGATACGCGCCTTCAAGTCCTCGCAGATGCGGTCGGTCATCCGAAGCAGGGTCATCTGCGTGTCCATGCTCCCCTGAAACAAGTCCTTGACCGCCGTTGCGTCAAAGTCCTGCCCGCGCTCCACTAATGTGTCAAACGCCGCATTGACCGCAAGCAGCAGCTTGTCCAGTTTAGCGTTGGTTTCCACCGCCTCGCGGCTCTTGCCGTCCAGACGGCTTTCCCTCGCGTTCCACAACTCCGGCCTGCACGACAGCTTGCATCCGAACTGCGCCATCGTGCGGTTCACCGTTATCCTTCCCATTATCGGGGCTTTGCCCGACTTGTCCGTTCCGCTCTTTTTCAGGTAAAGCAGCACCTTGAATTTTTCAACTTCCATACGCTTACTGTTTTTGTTGCAAAATTAACTTATGAGTAAGCGTCCATTGATTTGCAGAACGGTGCGTATCAGCGCAATCGGCACGGGCTTGCAACAATTTCATTTTCCGTGCGTTACCTGTCCTTGCTTCGGTAACTGACGGCTAACGGCTTGGTAACTGAAATGGCTCAATATTCCGCACTCCGTTGCGTTTCCGGCATCTGGCAGAATAATGAAAAACCGCTCATTTCAAACGGGTTACGTTTCGTTGTTACCTGTTTGCTGGCGGCTGCTTTGTGGGTTCTGTTCCATTGCGCGCGGCATACCTTCGCCACAACCATCACGCTCTCGCAGGGTATGCCTATCGAAACCGTCAGCTGCCTGTTGGGGCATACGAACATCAAGACCACCCAAATCTACGCGAAGATCACCAATGAAAAGATAAGCCGCGACATGTCGGCGCTCACCGAACGCCTCGGCGACAAATACCGTCTGGCGGAGTAACAGCCCTTCCGCCCTTGTGCGCCCTTCGGGATTTACGGAGGATCCCTCCGGGCGCACAGGGGCACGGGCTTCCGGGCCGTCGGTTCGCTTTCATCGGCTTCCCCTGCTGACGGACATGACGGCGGCACCGTCGCCCACCCATCGGCCGCTTCGCGCCCGCGCCTTTTTACAAAAGGCATAGCCTATTAGGGCATTTTCTTTCCGCATTGCTCCGCAACGCTGAAAATGCCCCATTAGGCCAAAGGGGCGGCGCCCCTCTGGACACCCCTTGCGGCGGCAACTCCGCAAGCCGGACGGCCGGGACAACTCCGAATCCTTATCCGCTTCGCTCCGATGCCGCCGAGAACAGATTATCCAAACCACCTGAAACTATACCGCTATGGGCTATGTCGTATTGCATATCGAGAAGGCAGCCGGAACGGACGCCGCCATGTCGGGACACGTCGAGCGGAGAATAACACCCGCCAACGTCATAACGACACTTACCTACCTGAACGAAGAATTAGTAGAGTTCCCCAAAGGCGTTACCAACCGTACGGAAGCGATCCAGCACCGACTGGACAATGCAGGACTGGAGCGCAAGATCGGAAAGAACCAAGTGAGGGCGTTGCGCGTCATGCTCTCCGGAAGCCCCGAAGATATGAAGCGTATCCGGCAGGCCGGACAGTTGGATGCTTGGGCCAAGGATTCCTGCGGCTGGCTGCAAAAGACCTTCGGAAAGGAAAACGTTGTGTCGGCAGTCCTGCATCTGGACGAGAAAACACCACATATACACGCGACCGTCGTGCCGATCACACGGGGCGAACGCAGAAAGGCCAAGCTGGAGCGGGAGAAGAACGCCCAAAGCGGAAAGAGAACCTACCGCACTAAGAAAGACCGCCCGCGCCTATGTGCCGACGATGTGATGGCACGGGACAAACTCAAAGCCTATCAGACCACCTATGCCGAAGCGATGGCCAAATACGGACTGCAACGCGGCATCGACGGTTCGGAAGCCAAACATATATCCACGCAGCAGTATTACCGCGAGGTGTTCGTCCGTAAAAATGAAATGGCCGAACAGATCGAAGCGATGATCGGACAAAAAGAAACGCTGACGGTAGACATTGCCGCACTCCAAGCACAGCAACGAGCCGCACAGACAGACTGCAACGCTATCGACGAACAGCGGCGGAAGAAGAAAGAAGAACTGGCAAAAGCCGAAACGGAGTTGGCACAGACGCGGCGGGAGATCAAGACCGACAAACTCAAAGGCGTGGCCGTGAATGCCACGACGAAAGCCGTAGAAAGGATCGGAGCGTTGTTCCACGACCCCAAGCCCGCGAGGTATGAAAAACAGATTGCAGATTTGCAAGGGGTAATTGCCGACAAGGATAAGTGCATCGGGCAACTGCAACAAGAGATCAAGACCATGCAGGCCGGACACGATAAAGAGGTGGCCAACCTTAAACAGGAAGCACAACAAGTCATAAAAGCCTTGATGCGTGTCGATGAGTTGTGTCCCTATGTAAAGGGGCTGTTGAAATGGGAAAATTACTGCAAGGATGTCGGGTTGGACAAGGAGCGGACCAAAGCGTTGTTTACGATGCAACCTTACAGATATACGGGCGAGCTGCATTCGATAAGGTATAATCATACGTTTCGGGCGAACGATGTCATTCTCCAATTCAAACCCGACAAGGACGGGCCGAGCGGGTTCCAGTTCACCATAAACGGAAAGGACTGCGACGAGTGGTTCAGACAGCAACGAAAGGAGTTTTACGAGCGGATAGGAATTGACATCGAACAAACGGAGCAAAGGCGCGGGATGAAGATGTAACCACGAGCGGGACGGAACCAAAAGGCCGTCCCGTTGTTGTTTTAGGACGGCGTATTCCGTTAAAGCCAGAACATGGGCTATTCGGGCGGCATAAACCCTACGGCACAAAAAGTGCCCGCAACATATTGCGGATTCGAATTTTTTGTGCTACCTTTGGGACAAGCGATCCGCTGTAAAGGCGTGAATCGCGTTGCTGTTTGCGTAAACGTAGGAAATTTACAGTCTGCGGCAACAAGAGAGTCCTTGTCGGGTCGTACCACGCCTTGACGGGGCAGTACATTTAAGGCAACTACACCTGACGGGCGTGGGCCTCTTGTGTTACGAAGTCAGACGGGTTTCCTACGACCTACGCAGCGTAAGTAACGCAAGCCGCATACCTTTCTTGTAAAGGACAGCGGGGTTCTTCAGAGCCGGGTTCACGTTTCGTCATTCTTTTATGGCATCAGTCGGGTCGCATAACTAAAATTGAAAAAGATATGTTACCTTTGCGGATGAAAACGGCGCCATAGCCGTAACATATTCATAAGGTTAGGACAACCTTTATACCAGCGGTAAACTTGCGACTATTATAGCGATATAATAGGTTTTAGGATTGGTGTAAAATTTGTCTGAAACCCTTGTCATGCCTGCGGCTTTGTGCCGTGGGCGGGCACGGGCGTAAGGGCAGTTACCAATCCAAGGCTCGCAAGGCCGACCGTTGGGGCTGTACCTGCGTTCCGTGCTTTTTTATGTGTTTAGGCCGGAACGAGGATTTTAATAACGAACCCTTAATAATACGATGTTACGGCCATATACTCCCAATCGGAAAGAATCACGTTCCGCCGACCCTCGGTCGGTGCGGGGTGGGGCGCCGTCATTCGCTGTAACGAGAACGCTCGCCGTCGATAATAATCCCGCTTTAAAGGCACCTAAATCTGGTAACGGCGGGCCGTTCTCCGAACTGGGTGCGGGACATTGGAATTCTTCATGTCGAAGTTGCGTCACTATTTTTTTCATCGACAGTCCCGCACCCGTTTTTCATCATGCAGGAACCGCTAAAAAAGAGAGTGACAAGGGAAGTGATGTAGCTATCATGTCAAGTAAGTCCGTTGCGGTTCCTGCTTCTTCTGTAACAATGCTTCCGAAATCTCCTGCCTCCATAGGCTCGCGTTTCGGAAGCCGAGGGGCGGACGGAAACGATAAGCCGAAGGATGCTCTTTTTCGTTTATCGTGGTGTGAGGCGTACCAGTCCGTTACCGCCCCTCTTTTTCGATACTTCAATTTTACGATAACGGGTGCGGGATACTCGAATCTTAGCTTCATATTTTCCCACTACTGACTTTACTGTTTCCGCACCTGTTTTTTTACGATATATTTTGTATTCTCACAATAATTTAAGATTTTTGTTAAATGCAATGCCGAAACTCGATACGGACTTACATCATCACTGTCACACAACCATCGCCTAACGTATTTGGCATTGTCTTTTTAATAGAAAAAGGGATGACCAACCACGATTAGTTAACAGACAATCGTTATTTTATTGCAATTACAATTCGGTCGTCCCTTTATTTTGTATTCTCGAAGTGCCTATAACCTTTGCGTACGTTTAAGAATTGTTCTATAAACCCATAACTACTGAACCATGCCACAAAAATCCTATACGCTGGGGAATCTGCTTCAAGACTGTTTGGATTGCGACATCCGCAAAAGCGACATCCGGCAATTTTTCGATGATCTGAAAAAGAAGGCGCATTTTGTCTATGCAATCTTGTGCGGTGCTCCGAAATCGGTATTTTGGATTACGCTGGACGATGAAGAAAGCCATCCCGACGAAAAGACATTTTCAGTTGCGGAGTTTAACGACAATTACGAAAACTTCGACAGCCGCATCGATTCTTTCCGGGTTAATTTCAATGCCTATTTTTTTCGCGAGCAATGGGCCACGAAGTTTCCCGAATGGGAATTGATGGAGAACCCTTTCAACGGGGAGGAGCGTTTCTGCGCTACGAGCCGCAAGGAGCTGACGGTAGAAATTTTCGTAACGGAATATCCGCATTTGTTGGCTTATCTGTGCCGTCGGGCGGTTCTGGAAAACGCGCCCTTCGAACTGACGCGCGAAACGATTAAACATTACGGATTCAGCCGCGAAGATGTAAAACTCCTGCGCGATTGTATTGCAAGCAACAACCGACGGATCATCGACGAGTTGCGCGAGGAATACGAGCGGCTGAAAGCCATAGACTGCCTGCAGGTAGTGCCTCCAAAAAGGCGGGGGCGGAAGCCTAAAGCCGAAGTGTCTGCCGAAATCCAGCCCATAGCCAAAAAACCGAGGACGAGGATCAGTCGAAAGAAATTCGTGCCGACACGAAGCGTAAAAAGTTAGGCGTAAACCATCGGAAAACGCAGAGTACTCCTCACCAATTAGCGGAGATGGTTTTCAATATAACAACGAGAATAATTTGCAAATATGATTATCCGTATAACGTCCGTTAATATTTTTAACATAACACGAATAAATCATGCGTAAAATTTATACAAAGACATTTGTGTATTTTGCTGAAATTCAATATATTTATAATGAAATAAACAATCGAAATATCATTATGGACATACTGAACTTCACGTATTATTTTTTAATATATAATTTGATATTTAATTAAAATATATTTATCTTTGATTTCATAACACTACTTTTTAACATTAAAATATGCCGCTATAACACTGCTTTTTCTATCAAACCAAAGATACGGCGTCACTCCGGAATCTTTACTCTTGTTCAACTAAAACCCACTTATTTATGAGGAAATTAACCAACCGAGCACTTTTCATCTGCTTTGCTCTGATGACGTCCTTTTGCCTCATTGCGCCGGCTACCGCTCTGCGTTCCTACGCGCAGGAGGGGGGGGGCAGCACCCTTGAAGGCCTGATCAAAGACGACTCCGGGCCGCTTCTCGGAGCAACGGTGATTGTGAAGAACACGACGCGCGGAACGACAACCGACATGGACGGCAAATTCCGTCTGGAAGGGTTGCAGCCCGGCGACGTACTGCAAGTAACCTACGTAGGATACGACCCCTACGAGGTGACCTACACAGGTCAGACGACACTGGACATCCTGATGACGACGACCGCCAACCAGCTGAACGCAGTCGTAGTGACTGCCATGGGTATCGAACGTCAGTCGAAAACACTCTCCTATGCTGCCGAAACGGTCGGCGGCGATGACGTGGCCGACATCAAGTCGGTCAATATGATCAACGCGCTGCAGGGCAAGGCCGCCGGTCTGCAAATTACCCCGAACTCGACGGGCGCGGGCGGATCGTCGAAAATACTCTTCCGCGGTAACAAGTCGATCAACGGCTCGAACCAGCCGCTGGTCGTCGTCGACGGCGTCCCCCTGATGATGAACATCACGTCCGATCAGGTCGACAGCAACTGGGGCGCCCAGCGCGACGGCGGCGACGCCATGTCTACGATCAACCCCGACGACATCGCCTCGATCTCCCTGCTGAAAGGCGCGTCGGCCGCCGCCCTCTACGGTGCGGTAGCCGCCAACGGCGCCATCATGATCACGACCAAATCGGCCATGGCAGGGCGTCTGGCGGTGAACGTATCGAGCAACACGACCATTGACACCCCGCTCTCGCTGCCCGAATTCCAGAACACATACGGGGCGAACGGCCAATACAGTTGGGGCGACAAACTCGCGTCGAAGGCTCCCGATTACGCCGAGAAGTTCTTCCGTACGGGCTGGACGACCAACAACTCGATCTCGATCAACGGCGGCGCCGAAGACCTGCGAGCCTACTTCTCCTACGGCAACGTAACATCCGGCGGCATCACCCCTGAAAACGACTACTCGCAACACACGCTCAACGCCAAAGTCGGTTTCGACCTTTTCAACGACCACATCAAGGTCGATTTCAACGCCAAATACGTGAACCAGCACATCTCGAACCAGCCGGCCGGCGGTTTCGTCTTTAACCCGCTCGTCGGCACCTACACCTTCCCGCGCGGCGGCGACTGGAACGGCTACAAAAGCAACTTCGAGACCTACAACGGCGAGCTCAACGCCAACGTCCAGAACTGGGTGACTACCACCGACGAGACCAACAGCAACCCCTACTGGCTGCTCAACCGCGAACGCCCCGTCGTCGAACGCAACCGCTACGAATTCGGCGGATCGATCAAATACCAGATCATCGACGGACTTTCGCTCACGGGCCGCATGCGCTACGAGCGCGCCGACGAACACTACGTACGCAACCACTACGCGTCGTCCTACGGCAATAAATACACCTACGGCAAAATGGACGACAACCGCTACTTCAGCGAACAGCTCTATGCGGACCTGCTCGCCCAGTACAACCATACGTGGGACGATTTCTCGCTCAACGCCACCCTCGGCACCAGCATGATGCAGACACGTTCGAACAACGTGAGCCTGCTCTACGAGCAGAGCAAGTTCGTCGCTCCGGGCAACGGCGGCGCCTACTATCCCAACATCTTCAACCCGTCGAATTTCTACAAGAACGGCACGACCATGGGACTGGAGCGCAAACGGCTCAACTCGGTCTTCGGAGCTGTCACGTTCGGCTTCAAAGAGGCGCTCTTCCTCGACGTGACGGCCCGTAACGACTGGTCGTCGGCCCTCGCTTACACCGACGGCTACTCGTTCTTCTATCCTTCGGTGGGCGCCAGCCTTCTGCTCAACCGTTTCGTGGACATGGGCCGGAATATCGACCTGTTCAAATTCCGCGGTTCGTACTCCATCGTCGGCAACGACGTCCCCGTCTACAAGACCAATCCGCGCTATACCTACGGCGACCAAGGCGCCATCAACCCGCCCAAATCGGTGCCGTTCCGCACGCTGAAACCCGAAAAGACCCACTCGTTCGAGGTCGGTTTCGACGGAGAGTTCTTCCAGCACCGTCTGCACGTAAACGCCACCTATTACAAGACCAACACCAAGAACCAGTACTTCGAGGTGACGCTGCCGTGGGAGAGCGGTTACAAATCGCAGTTCGTCAATGCGGGCAACGTCCAGAACCAAGGCTTCGAACTGACGGCCGGCTGGTTCCAAGACTTCGGCAATGAATTCACATGGTCCACCGATCTGAATCTCTCGTACAACGACAACAAGATCATCGAGCTTTTCGACGGTATCCAAGACGGCGTAACGGTCTCCAACTTGGGCGGCGCCAAAGTGATCCTCTATGAAGGCGGCCAGTATGGCGACCTCTACGTCCGCACGCTCAAACGCGACGAGAGCGGCAAACTGGTGACGGAAACCCCCGAAGGCGCCGACTACCAGATCCCCGTAAACGGCGGCGAGCAGAATTCCGACCTGAAATACATGGGCAACATGAACTCGAAGTGGAACATGGGCTGGAACAACACGTTCCGCTACAAGGACCTGACACTGAGCATGCTCATCGACTTCCGCATCGGCGGCAAGGTCGTTTCGATGACCGAGGCCACACTCGACGGATACGGCGTATCGGAACGCACGGGCCGGGCGCGCGACCGCGGCTACGTGATGCGCGAGGGCATCAAATTCTCGAACGTCAAGGCTTACTACGACGTGGTGGGCGCGACAAGCTTCAACTCGGTCTACAACGTCGAGGATTACGTATACGACGCGACCAACGTCCGTATGCGCGAGATTTCGCTGGGCTACACTTTCCGTAACCTGTTCGGCCAGTCGAAGAACCTGACCCTTGCGTTCATCGCCCGCAACCTTTTCTTCTTCTACAAAGACGCCCCGATGGATCCCGACGTGTCGATGGGTACGGGCAACGGCCTGCAAGGCTTCGATGTCTTCAACCTGCCGACCACGCGCAGCTTCGGTCTGAACGTGAAACTGAATTTCTAATCAAAAGCGTTTACACATTATGAAACTCAAGAATATTCTTAGAAACGTTACCGCAATGGCGCTTCCCCTCGCACTGTTGGGAAGTTGTACGGGAGATTTCGAAGAGCTGAACACCAATCCCTACGAGATCGACCCCGAAGAACTGCCGTTCGAAGCGCAGTTCTCCACTCCCCTCTCGTTCAGTTACCCCACCCACCAGAACCTGTTCCAGTACTGGACCTCGTTGTCGATCGACAACTACGGCGGTTATTTCGAGGTGCCGCACAGCAACTGGACGATGGCGCGTTACGACCTCGCCCGCGGGTTCTGCGGCGGCATGCACGAGAACTTCATGCAGAAAATATTCAACAACACCCGCCGGCTGATCAAACAGTGCGACGCCGCCGGACAGCATGACTTCGCAGCCGTAGCCCGCATCGTCGAAGCGTATAACCTGCTCCAGTATACCGACACCTACGGCCCGGTTCCCTATTCGTCGGTCCTCGCAGCGGACGAACTGGCCGAACGCCCCAGCAGCTACGCCTACGACAAACAGGAAGATATCTACAAGGCGATATTCGCACAGCTGGACAAAGCGCTCGAAGGACTGGATACGGAGACCGCAGGTCTCGCATCGTTCGACTGCTGGTGCAACGGCGACCGCACGCTCTGGAAGAAGATCGCCAACCAGCTCAAGCTGCGCATGGCGCTGCGCATCGTCAAGGTAAACCCCGTCGATGCTGAAAAATACGCCAAGGAAGCCATTCAGGCCGGAGTCCTCGAAGACAAGGACATCCTTATCAACAAGTCCTACTCGAACGAACTGCGCCGCATGATGGACTGGCTGGATTCGGGCATCGGTTCGTCGATCGTAGCGTTCATGAACGGCTACAACGACCCGCGCCGCCCGCTCTATTTCACCACCAACGTCCGCCATCTGGTCAAGAAGACCGCCGAACCGACAGGCGAGAAAGACCAGAACAACGAGGACATATACAACGAAAGCGACATCCTGATCCGCAAGGGAGCGCAATACATCGGAGTTCCCGTAGGCTGCGAATTGGGCAATAAGAACGGCGGCAACGACAACCAGCGCGTCTACTACTCGTTTCTGGCCGGCGGATATGCGACGCCGCAGCCCATCATGTTCGCCGCCGAAGGCTGGTTCCTGCGCGCCGAAGCCAAACTTCGCTGGACCGACGCCGGGCAGCAGAGCGTAAAGGAACTCTATGAAAAGGGTATCGAGGTTTCCATCCGCAACCAGAAGAGCTACCGACAGTCCGACGCCGCGGCAGCATGGACCGAGAAGAAACTGACGGCCCCCGACTGGGCGGTTATCGACGATGCGGCTATCAGCAGCTACATCAACGACGATACCTCCTCACCTGAGGGTTATACGGACCCGTGGAAGCCGGAATACAACTCCGATCCGACCACCAGTATCACGGTGAAGTGGGACGAAGGCGCTTCGAATGAAGAAAAGCTCGAACGCATCATCACCCAGAAATGGATCGCCAACTTCCCGCTCTCGACCGAAGCGTGGGCCGATTACCGCCGCACGGGCTACCCCAAACTCTTCCGTCCGAAGCAAAATCTGGCCCCCTCGATCATCGACACGCAGCTCGGCCCGCGCCGCCTGCTGTACAACGAAACGGAACTGAGCTCCAACACCGTCGAGGTGAACAATGCCATCCAGCTGCTGAAGGCTGAATCTTCCGAAGTGAAAGGCGACGGCGACACCGGTGGCACCCGTCTGTGGTGGGACCGCAAGGACAAAGGCAATTTCTAACCCCGCCGATCCGTTTCACTCATAAACCGGGACTCCGTCGTTATACGACGGAGTCCTTTTTTCCATCCGACACATCCGAATCGGGCTCCGGCGCATTTCCGACCACTATCATGCGGCATACCATTTTTTCATGCCCCCGAATGGCTCGTACCGGAAACGGACAGATGATTTGCAAATATCAACTATTTTGTATTCATTTGTAATGAAGATAAAAATTAAGGTTAAAAACTTGTTTTAGTTGTAGCGGTAGCGACAGAGTTGTGAAACACCGTCGCTACATTTTTATTACCGGAAAATAGGCTATATACCAATTATTTTTCGTAATTTGCAGAAAACCATTTTAATCTTATTGCCCATTCGTCATCAAAGCCATCTAACACGGTAACAAGAAATAAAAGGGAAGAAGGTACGAGGCTCATAACCTCGTGCCTTCGTTTTGTATTTAGCACTTAAATCGAATATTTTTGCAAGTTCAAAGAAAATTCCTACCTTTGTTTTTGACAAGGGTTATTTGACAAGATGATTACGCAAAGTAGCGAATTTCGCACATTCTCCAAATCGTTACTAAAACCCCTGTAAAATCTTCTTAAAAGTCTGTTTGTCAGATTGATATATTTATCAACTGATTTATTAAAATAGAAATTATGGTAATTCTGGTTTTAAACTGCGGCTCCTCTTCGATCAAATATCAGGTGATCGACATGGAGGACGCGTCGAGCAAACTGCTCGCAAAAGGCATCGTGGAACGTATCGGCCTCCCGGAAGGCGACCTGACCCATAAACCCGTCGGCAAGGAGCCGTTCGAGCTTCACCAGCCGATTCCCGACCACACGACCGGCATCAAGCTCGTGCTCGACGCCCTCACCGACCCCGCCCACGGCGTGATCGCGTCGCTCGACGAAGTGAAGGCCGTCGGCCACCGCGTAGCCCACGGCGGCGAGTTCTTCCCCGAGAGCTGCATCGTCACCGAGGACGTCAAGGCGAAGATCCGCTCGCTGTTCGAGATCGCCCCGCTGCACAACCCCGCCAATCTCGAAGGCGTGCTTTCGATCGAAAAGGTCCTGCCGGGCGTGAAGCAGGTCACGGTGTTCGACACCTCGTTCCACCAGTCGATCCCGGCGGTGAATTACATGTACGCCCTGCCCCACGCCTATTACGAGAAATACCGCGTGCGCAAGTACGGCTTCCACGGAACCAGCCACAAGTATGTGGCCAAGGTGGGCGCCGAACTGGCCGGACTGGATTTCCACAACTCGCGGATCATCACCTGCCACATCGGCAACGGCGGTTCGGTGACGGCGATTCTCAACGGCAAGTCCTACGACACCTCGATGGGCTTCTCGCCGCTCGACGGCCTGGTGATGGGCACGCGCTGCGGCCAGGTGGACGCCAGCGCCATCACGTTCATCGGCGAAAAGGAGGGCATGAGCTATGCCGAGCTGAACACGATGATGAACAAGAAGTCGGGCGTGCAGGGCCTCACGGACATTTCGAGCGACATGCGCGACATCGACCGCGCCTACGACGAGGGCAATCCCCGCGCAATCCTGGCGCGCGATATGTACTACGGACGCATCAAGAAGTTCATCGGCGAATACGCCGCCGAAATGGGCGGTGTCGACATGATCATCTTCACGGGCGGCGTGGGCGAGAATTCGTGCGAAATGCGCGAGGCGGTCTGCACCGGACTGGAGTTCATGGGCGTGAAATTCGACCCTGCGGCCAACAAGGGCGCGCGCGGCGTGAACAAGATCCTCTCGGCGGCGGATTCGAAAGTCAAGGTAGCCACCATCGCCACCAACGAGGAGCTGGTGATCGCCACGGACACCTACAATCTGGTAAAATAACGTCCGCATCCCGGCCGCATGCGATAAGCCCCTCCCGCGGGAGGTTTTTGGGGTGGGGTTGGGCTTGCAAACGACGACGACGACGGCGGCAACGACCGCCGCAGCATAGAGGCAAAACAACAAAGCATATATCAATTTTAAACGTAACAACACCATGATTCAGCATCTTACCGAAATCGTCGAGGAGGCGAGGAAACGGGGTAAAAAACGTCTTGCCGTAGCTTACGGACAGGATTCGCATACGCTGGAAGCGGTCTACGAAGCCTATAAGGAGGGTCTCGTGGAGCCTACGCTCTTCGGCGACAAGGAGGTTATCAAACAGGTCTGCCAGGAGAACGGCATCGACATCAACGCCTTCAACATCGTCAACGAACCCAACGATGTGAAATGCGTCCAGCAGGCCGTCGCATCGGTCGTTTCGGGCAACGCCGACGTTCTGATGAAAGGTCTGGTCTCGACCGACAAATACATGCGCGGCATCCTCAACAAGGAGGCCGGGCTGTTCCCCCCGAAAGGCGTCCTGAGCCACGTTTCGATCGTCGAAATGCCCTGCTACCACAAACTGCTGATCATCTCGGACGTGGCGGTCATTCCGCTCCCCGACTTCAAGCAGAAGATGGTGCAGATCGGCTACCTGGCCCGCACGGCCAACCTGCTGGGCATAGCAACGCCGAAAATCGCCTGCATCGCCCCCTCGGAGCAGCTGCTCCCCAACGTGATCTCCTCGACCGAAGGCGCGCTGCTGGCCAAGATGGCCGACCGCGGCCAGCTGGGCAACGTCGTCGTCGACGGTCCGCTGTCGCTGGACGTGGCGCTCTACAAGGAGGTCGCCGAGCACAAAAAGGTCAAGGGTTCGTCGGTGGCCGGCGATCCGGACTGCCTGCTGTTCCCCAACCTCGAATCGGCCAACGTCTTCTTCAAGTCGGTCTCGCACCTCTGCGGCGGCGAACTGGCGGCGATGGTCATGGGTACGAAGGTTCCGTGCGTGCTCACCTCGCGCGGCGACACGAGCAAGACCAAGCTCTTCTCAATAGCGCTGGCCTGCCTGGCGGTAAAAAAATAAAATTCCGGTCATCCGGACCTAACCCAATCTTAAACCAGCCCGACGAAAGAAACAACGCCTCCCGGTTGAAAGTCACCCTTCGACAATCAGTCGTTGCGAATCCGTCGGACTCACGTTAAAAACGAACCGAGAACTTATGGGCTACAAAATTTTAGCAATAAATCCCGGCTCAACGTCTACAAAGGTCGCCCTCTACGACGAGGAGCGGCCTTTGTTGGAATTGAACCTCCGTCACTCCACCGAGGAAATCTCCCGCTTCGCCGGCGTGAACGACCAGCTGGACTGGCGCCGCGGACTGATCCTTTCGGCGCTCCGCGAAGAGGCGTTCGACATCAGAAACCTCTCGGCGGTGATCGGCCGCGGCGGACTGATACGCCCCATTCCCGCAGGAGTCTACGAAGTCAATTCGCGCATGCGCTACGATCTGCGGAACGCGCAGATGAAACACGCCTGCAACCTCGGAGGACTGCTGGCCGCACAGATCGCCCACATGGCGGGTGTCAAGGCCTACATCGCCGACCCGCCGGTGGTCGACGAGATGGACGACGCGGCACGCATCTCGGGCATGCCGATGTGCCCGCGCAAACCGGTCTTCCACGCCCTGAACCAGAAGGCCACGGCGCGTCTCCACTGCGAACGGATGGGCTGGGTGTACGAAGAGTCGAATCTGATCGTGGCCCACATGGGCGGCGGCATTTCGGTCGCCGCACACAAGCAGGGACGTATCGTCGACGTCAACAACGCGCTCGACGGCGACGGTCCTTTCGCCCCGGACCGCGCAGGGAGCATCCCCTCGAGCGAACTGATCAAGGTCTGCTTCTCGGGACAATATACGAAAGAGGAGCTGCTGAAATTCATTTCGAGCAAAGGCGGGCTGGTGGCCTACCTGGGAACCAACTCCGTGATTCAGGTCATGGAACGCATCGCACAGGGCGACCAGCGGGCCAAAAAGGTTCTCGACGCCATGTGCTACAACATCGTGAAACAGATCGGAGCCATGGCCGCGGCCCTCTCGGGCAGCGTTCAGGCCATCGTCCTCACGGGCGGCATCGCCTACAACGAGCCTGTCGTGGAGTACATCCGCGAACGCTGCTCGTTCATCGCTCCGATCGCGGTCTATCCGGGCGAGAACGAACTCGAAGCGCTGGTCACCAATGCGCTGGTGGTGCTCCGGGGCGTCATCACCCCCAAAGTCTACAAATAACCCGCATTCTTCCGGGAAACGAACGGGCCGCATCCTTCCGGGGTGCGGCCCGTTCGTTCAGATGCGGGAGCAACGGGAGCGGCAAAAATAACGAAACACCCCTGCGTCACTCGAAAGCGATGCTCTTCCAGGTAAGCGGATCTCCGTAGTAGTTCGTGGCCCATTGGTCGGCGGACGCAGCTTTCGGGGCCGCCGTGCCGGTGCTGTAATGCTTGTCGGCATTCAGCGTAAGATCGCATACTTTGGCGAAGTTCTGGCTGAAAGGAGTTGCTCCACTGTCCATTTCCAGGGTAATATTCCCTGCTGCTGTCAGCCGCAGCTCGGTCAGAGCATCGCAGTGCTGAAATGCGCTGTATCCGAGTCGGGTCGTTTCGGGCAGCGAAAGGGAGGTCAGACCGGAAGCCATGAAAGCTGCGTTATAAATCCGAACCGCCTCGGGCAGTTGCACGCTCTCCAGCGAAGGGCAGCCCGACAAGGCCTGCACTCCGACCTCCTCCACGCCGTCGCAGGAGACGAAGCTCAACGCCTGGCAGGCGAAAAATGCCAAACAGCCGAGCGCTTTCACTCCGGCGGGCAGTCTCACTTCGCGCAGGGCGGGATAGGCATAATGGAACGCTCCGTTATCATATTTTTGTCCGTCGAACGCCCTTGCCGGCAGGCCGCGGACATCGCCCGGGGGAAAGTTGAAATCGTCGTCCACCCGTCCGTTCACATTCACTTCCGGCCAGTCGGTCACGCCGGTCAGGTCGATCTTTTCCACGCCGGAGTCGTAGAAAGGGTTGCCGACCGGAGGGGTGCTGGAAAAGGAGACCCGAGCGGGAATCCCGATCTTGGCAAACTCGCCCGTCAGTTTGAATTCGGTGATGCCCGCGTCGAGTGCGGCTCCGATCGCGGTCTTTACCTCATCGGCGGTCATCCGGGTCATATCGACCGTGCCGGATACCGGTGACGCCTTGTTCCCGCCGCCGTCCGAGCACCCCGCCAGCGCCAGCACCGCGGCCGACACGGCCAATGCGGCCAATGCGGCCAATGCGGCCAATGCGGCCGTAAAAAATCCTTTCATCATCATATTGCATTCGTTTTAATCCGATGATAAAAGTAGCGCAAAACGGCTACGGAGGAGTCCGGGAACTTAAAAAACAACGCCGGGTTTCTGGACTCGGCGTTGTTTTCATTCTTGCGAAGGGGCGATCGGGTCTCCGCCGGCATAGCGGCGGCGGTATTCGCCGGGCGACATGCCCGTCACTTCGGAGAACTGCGCGAAAAAAGTACTGCGCCCGTGGATGCCGACCATCTCGCCCACCTCGAGGGCCGAAGCCCCGGGATGCTCCAGCAACAGCCGCTGCGATTCGGCAATGCGCAGGGCGCGTATCCACGATTTGAAGTTAAGCCCCAACTCGGAGTTGACATACCGCGACAGGTAACTGCGGTTGCACCCGACCTCGCGGGCCAGCGACTCCAGCGAAAGCCCCGGGCGGACATACCCTTTCGCGGCGATCCATTCGTCGAGCGCCGTACGGATATTCTCCCCGGCGGCCAAAGGCTCCGGCACATCGTCGGCGATCACGGGAGCGATCCGCCCGAACTCCGCGGGATAGTTGATATACTTCATTCCGAAGAAGGTGTAGAACACCATGTAGACCCCCGTAAAAGCAAACAGGTAAGGCATCCCTAACCCCGACACCAGCCATGCCGCGGCCGTCAGTCCGATCAGGGCCGTCATCAGAAACGACACGGCCACCCATCGCAGACGGCGCATCTCTCCGTCCGAAAAAAAGTTGTCCAGCTTGCGGCGACAGACCCGGTATTCGCGTACGAAAGTCCGCGCAAAGAGGGCTATCTGCACACAATAAGCGGCTGCCGTCAGCCGGAAAAGCACCGGAAAGGCCTGCGGAAAGAACAACATGCAGCCGAACAGCGACACCGTTCCGGCAGCCACGGCAAGCAGATGACGGCGAACTCCCCGCGCAAGCGGAAAACGGGAGTTGACCAACGTCACCAGCGCCCCGGAGAACATCGTGGCCTGCACCGCAGCGACGGCCAGCACCAGAATCCGCGTGAAATCCAGCTCATACTCCTCCCGCAAGAAGAGCAGCCACAGCACATCGGTGAAAGCGAGCGAAAAGTAGGCCCAGCCGACAAAACGGCGCGAAAGGCGGTAATTGCGCAGGCGTTCATCGCCCGGCATACGCAGCCAAAAAAGAGATCCGCCGACCACCGCGAGAATGATCGCCGAACAAAGCAACACTCCGGCATAGAGTGAATCGGGTTGTCGGAACATGTCAGAGGCCCTTGGGTTTCAAACCTTATTTTTTCAGCTGCCTGCGCACGATGGCCGTCACCTCCCGGAAGGCTTCCAGCCGGAACAGCGCCGACAGCGCGAGGTAGCTGACCACGCCCGTCGCCAGTTCGGCCAGCAGCCGCACGAGATCGTTGCCGGGAATCGCCGCGGCCGTGAGCCGCACGAGGAGGTACATCGTCCCCGACACCAGCGCCACGGGCAGCAGCGTACGGACGAAACGCCGGAACGTCAGGGAGGTGAAGCGCGTCGTCGCCAGGAAATTGACCGCCATTTCGCAGAATGCGATGGCCACCAGCCCCCAGACCACGGCCATCACGCTGTGCGGAATCGTCACGGCGAAAATCGCCGTCATAATGATCTTCTTCACCACTTCGAGACGCACGATCAACGGACCCTTACACCTTGCTTTCAACACATTGTAAGCCGTCAAAGCGATCGGCGAGAACAGTCCTGCCAGACATACCGCCTCGAAATAGGGAACCGTCGGCATCCACTCCTCGCCCAGCAGCACGGCGAACATGTCGCGGGCCACGGCCGACATGCCCAGCATGATCGGAAACATCACGTAAGAGACGACCATCACCACCTGCCGGTAACCCTCGGCGAACTTCGGGGCATCGTCGCGGATCTTCGCCAAGGCCGGGAACGTGACGTTCTGCACGGCCTGAATGCCCGTCGCGGCGGGCATGTCCTTGAGTTTCACCGCCTGGTCGAACGATCCGAGCACCGCGGGCGAATAGAGTTTTCCGAGAAAAAACTGGGGTATCTTGTTATAGAAATTCGAAATCAGGTCCGTCACCATCAGACTGCACCCGAACGGCGCCATCTCGCGCAGGGGCTTCAGCCCGCACTTGCCGCAGGGGCGCCAGTCGCTCAGCCACCACAGCAGCGCGGTCCGCATCCCGACCGCGATCACACGCTCCGCCACGAGGCTCCAGATGCCCCACCCGGCCATCGCCAGCGCAATGGCCGTAAGCCCGCCCGCCAGCGACGAAAGGAAGGTCACCTTCGAGAGCAGCGCGAAACGGAACTGCCGGATGAAAATCGTATTCTGAACGGCGCACAGGGCGTTGAGCGGCAGCAGCAGGAAGAAAACCGGGGCGATCCGCGCGATTTCGGGCATGCCGTACCAGCGCGCCGCAAGGGGCGCCAGGGCCACCAGCACCCCGTAGAGCACCGCCGAAACAGCGATGTTGAAGAGGAAAACCGACTTGTAATCGCTCTGCGAAGGCCCTTTGTGGCGGACCAGACTCTGCGAGAACCCGCTGTCGACGATCACCAGCAGCACCGTCACGACGGCCGACGGAATGGACATGAAGCCCAGTATGTCGCGCGTCAGCAGGCGCAGGATGACCAGCCGCACGGCCATTGCGAGGAGCATCGAGCCGATCTTCTCGGCCATGCTCCACGCCACGCCCTGCGCGACTTTCTCTTTGAGTTCGCCGCCCAACAGCCTAACAGTTGTGCTGCGCGACGATCTCCTCGTTACGCTTGCGGATATTCTGCACGTTGGCGATCTCGACGTACGACGCACCGCCGTCGGGACCGAAACTGCCGCCCACGATGGCCATCAGGTCCCCGTCGTCGAGTTTGCGGTACTGGTCGAGGAACTCCAGCGCATCGACCAGGAAATGGTATCTGTCGGAGAGTTCCTGATTCCGGAGAATCGGCACGACGCCGTACGACAGGGCCAGAATCCGCTGCGCATGCAGCTGGTAGCAGACGGCCATCACGGTCTTGCGGCCGCGGAACGCCGCCAGATAACGGCCCGTGCGGCCCGTCTTGGTGTCGAGCACCACGTATTTGATCGGCAGGTTGGTCGAGGCGCGCACGGCCGAACGGGCCAGCTGCGCGGTGATCTCGTGGTTCACCGAAACCATGTCCATGTCGATCATCGGCTTGAAATGCGTCTCGTCGCGCTCGATCTCGCGGGCGATGCGGGCCATCGTCTCCACCGACTGCACGGGGAAATCGCCCATGGCGGTCTCGTCGCTCAACATCACGGCGTCCACACGCTCGTAAATGGCGCTGGCCACGTCGCTCACCTCGGCGCGCGTCGGACGCGGGGACTTGACCATCGAATAGAGCATCTGCGTGGCGATGATCACGGGACGCTTGGCGCAGATACACTTCTCGACGATACGCCGCTGCGTGTTGGGAATCACCTCGGCGGGAAGCTCCACGCCCAGGTCGCCGCGGGCGACCATGATGCCGTACGAAGCCTCGATGATCTCGTCGATGTTGTCCAGTCCCTCCTGGTTCTCGATCTTCGAGATGATCTTGATGTTGCTGCCGTGGGCGTCGAGAATATCCTGCACGGCCCGGATGTCGCACGCCGAGCGCACGAACGAATGCGCGATGAAATCGACGTCGTTCTTCACGGCCCATTCGATGAAGCGGCGGTCCTTTTCGGTCACCGACGGCAGGTCGATCGACACGCCCGGCACGTTGACGCTCTTGCGCGAACGCATGGCGCCTCCCACGACGAACTCGCAGTCCAGCTCCGTATCGTTCTTGCCCACGACGCGGATTTCCAGCTCGCCGTCGGCGATCAGCATCCGCGCCCCGACGGGAATGTCGCTCACGATCGACGGCACGTTCATGTAGACCACCTTGCGGGTCGTGAAGTCCGAGCCGTCCGAACCGCGCACGGCCACCCGGTCCCCCGGGCGGAAATTGATGCTGTTGCCGTATTCGTCGGCGATCGTCGTGACACGGATTTCGG